>WBZS01000209.1_pt1 | contig 102819 bp, 84 predicted proteins | sample 5204201 | NCBI WGS metagenome assembly WBZS01 (sample SAMN12344357, study PRJNA552823) | activated sludge metagenome | biome: Activated sludge suspended growth; feature: Nitrification reactor; material: Wastewater; isolation source: activated sludge from nitrification reactor of wastewater...
GGCCAAGGACTTCGAGAACCTGACGCGCGTCCACGCCGCCTTCATCATCCTCGCCATGATCCGCCTGATGCTGCGCCGCCTCGTGCGAGCCTGATCTCAATGGCTGTTTTTAGGGACGGACTCTGAGTGGTGCAACCACTCCAATTGTTCAGGCCGGCAGGAGCAATAGACTAGATCCATACTTCCTCCTGAGCCAAACGAACATGTATTGCTTTGGTAATTCAGTGACTTTGATGCGTCTGCCTAGAACGCCTATCAGTGGGCACCCACGCCTTATACCGTTGGGGTGAAGCGACCGTAAGCGGACGTCGACTCAAGGTTCAAGTTCTTAGCACGCCCTGGTCTCCCAGGGTCATAAGCGGTTACTGGCGCAGGCGGATGCCGAGGCGGACTTCGTCGTTGGAGTAGCTGCCGCCGGCCGAGGTGGTGTCGAAGGCGGTGTGCTGGTAGCGGCCGAACAGCACCGTCTCGCGGTTGAGGAAATATTCGAGGCCGAGCGTGCCCTTGATGTCGCGCTCCTCGATGGCGACGCCGGAATAGGCGTTGTTGGTGATGCTGGCGCCGGCGGTGGCGATGAGGTCGCGCTTGAGCTGGTGGCGCAGCTCGATGCCGCCGCCGCGCGAGATCGATCCCGCCGTGCCGGCAATATTGCTGTCGTTGAACTCGGAGCGCGCGGTGAAGAGCGCGGTGGTCAGCGCCGTCACTTTCCACGACACGTTGGCGTCGATGAGCACGCCGGAGACGTCCTTCAGGCCGTCGTTGTTCGGGCTCTGGCGGCCCCAGCCGAGGCTCGCCTCGCCGCGCAGGATGGCACCCGTGCTGCCGAACGAGATGCCGACGCGATAGCGCTCGCCGCGCGAGGAGCGCTCGATGCCGTCGCTGAAGGCTGAGGTCTTGTAGCCGCGCTGGTCGAGGCCGACCTCGCCGAAGCCGAGCAGCGTCGGCTTGAACTCCCAGGTGGCGCGCAGCGCCTGCGTGGTGTGCAGGTAGTTGCGATCGTCGTTGGTGGTGATGATGCCGGCGTTCTCGACCGCGCCATAGGCGATGTCGGAGACCGAGCCGCGCAGCTGCAGCGACAAGCGATTGAAGCGGTGGTTGACGCTGCCGCGGACTGCGTCGGTGGTCACGTCGGCGCGCTGGCCCGAGCGCGCCGATTCCAGCACCTGCCGGCTCTCCTGCGCCACGTCGCGTGACAGCTCGAGCTGCACGTTGGTGCGCCGCGTCACGTCGATGCGACCGCGCGTTTCCAGATGATAGCCGCGCGCGTTCTCGCTGGAGAACTCGCGGAAGCCGCTGAAATTGCCGTTGGCGCGCACTTCCAAGGCGTGCTGCTGCCAGTTGGAGACGACGCGCACCGAGGGGCGCGTCTCGATGGCGACATCGGCGCGCGCGTTGGGCGACAGCTGGGCGTTGCGGGTGGCGAAGCCGGCGACCTCCAGCTCGGGGAAGACGACGAACGAGCCGGCCTTGAGGCCGACCGGGTCATAGGGCTCGAAGCGGGCCAGCCGCGCCGGCCTGCGGTCGAGGATGGGGTCGATGTCCTCGATCTGGAACAGCAGCGGGTCGAACGGCGACGGGGGGTTGGCAAAGGCCGCGTATTCCTCGGCCGAGCGCGTGTCGACGCGCGTCGGATCGACACCGTCGGGCAGCATCTGCGGTTCGCCGACCTCGGCGATGCCGTCCTCGGGCTGCGTCGGCTCCAGGGCGGCGATGTCGCCGTCCTGCACCGAGGGCCGCATGCCGGGGAGGGTCTGGGCTTGCGCGGGATCGGCGGTTTCATCGGTCGCGGGTTCCGCCGAGGGCGCGCCGGTCTCGCCGTCCTCGATCTCGCCCTGCGTCGTGCCCTCGGCATTGCGGCGGCCGGCATCGCGCACGGGGTCGGCGGTGCCGCGCAGGCTGCGCGCCGAGGGCGTGTAGGGTGCAGGGGCGGCCTCGGGGCGCGGGCGCGTCTGGGCGCTGGCGGGCGACACCTGTAGCACGGCCGCGACGATGGCCGAGACCGCGAGGCCCCACAGGAACCAGAAGATGTTGCGAATGCCAGGCACGACCGCGACTGCGCTCCGGATGCTGATGTCTCGACTTCGGAACGCAATACGGACGTGAGACGACGGGCTACCCTAGGCCGCCTACGGTTAATGTTGCGTTGAAGGGTGTGCCGCGTTCGCTCAGGGCGCCATCAATTGCCTGGGCAAAACAAGCGCCTGGACCGTTGGAACACGACGGCCCGTCTGCTATTCAATCGCGCGACGCAGCTTGTCTATGCAAACCTGTGCAAGGCTGGCCCTGCGCAACGCGTGACAACCGCGACGGGAGACGCCCATGACTGCCGCCGGCGGCCCAGCCCGCAGCCTCGAGCGCACGGATGCCACCCCGGAGGGCGCCGGTGGCGCCGCAGCCGATGCCGTCGTCGCGTCCGCCATCCGCACGCTCGAGGTGGAGCAGGAGGGGCTGGCGCAGGTCAAGGCGGCGCTTGGCAATGGCCTCGCGGCGCCGTTCGCCAGGGCCGTGGGCCTGCTCGCCGCCGCGCGCGGCCGCGTCATCGTCTCCGGTATCGGCAAGAGTGGCCACGTCGGGCAGAAGATCGCCGCCACCTTCGCGTCCACCGGCACGCCGGCCTTCTTCGTCCACCCCTCGGAGGCGAGCCACGGCGACCTCGGCATGATCACGCGCGAGGATCTCATCCTGGCCCTGTCGTGGTCGGGCGAGACGGCGGAACTGAAGAACATCATCACCTTCTCGCGCCGTTTCTCGGTGCCGCTGATCGCCATCACCTCGCGCGAGGATTCCGCCCTCGGCCAGCAGGCCGACGTGGTGCTCGCCCTGCCGCGCGCCCGCGAAGCCTGCCCGCACGGCCTCGCCCCGACCACGTCCACCACCATGCAGCTCGCGCTGGGTGACGCGGTCGCCATCGCACTGCTCGAGGCCAAGGGCTTCACCGCGCACGACTTCAAGATGTTCCATCCAGGCGGCTCGCTCGGCGCCAGCCTCAAGTACGTCGCAGACCTGATGCACACCGGCGACGCGCTGCCGCTCGCCACCGAAGCCGAGACGATGGCGGCCGCGCTCGTGACCATGACGTCGAAAAGCTTCGGCTGCCTCGGCATCGTCGACGAGGCCGGCAAGTTGGTCGGCGTCGTCACCGACGGCGACTTGCGCCGCCACATGGGACCCGACCTGCACATGCGCGCCACCGCCGACATCATGACGCGGCGGCCCAAGACCATCCATCCGCGCATGCTGACCTCCGCCGCGCTGGAGGCGCTGAATTCGAGCCGCATCACGGCGCTGTTCGTGGTCGACGCCGGCCGCCCGGTCGGCATCATCCACATCCACGACCTGCTCCGCGCCGGCGTGGCGTAACGGCGCGGATGCGGAGTGGGCATCCGAAGCGCGAAGCGAAGAGTGCGCGGGCGCGGAGCGGGCGCCCGAAGCGCGAAGCGAAGAGTGCGCGGGCGCGGAGCGGGCGCCCGAAGCGCCGGACATAGATCCCCTCACCCGTCGGCGAGGTGCTCGGCGATGAAGGCGGCGGGGGACGAGCAGAACTCGCGCATCAGGCGGAAGTGATCCGTTTCCTCGAGTGTCACCGGCGCCAGGCCGCGCGGCGTCATCTTGAGAAGCTTCGCCTTGGGCAGCGCCATCAGGATCGGCGCGTGCGTCGCCATGATCACCTGCGCCGACTTCCCTGCCTGCAGGCGTGCGAGAATCCTCAGGAACTCGATCTGGCGTGACGGCGACAGCGCCGATTCCGGCTCGTCGAAGAAATAAATGCCGTGACGGTTGCAGCGCTCGGTGAAGAAGCGGATGAAGCCTTCGCCGTGCGAATGCGACAGGAAATCCGGCGGCGCTGCGGAGGCGTCGCGCGCCGCCTCGTCCAGATAGCGCGCCACCGAGAAGAAGCTTTCGGCGCGGAAGAACCAGCCGTTCGTCACCTTGGGCAGCCAGGAGGCGCGCAAGGCCTCGGCGAGCGCATCGCCCGCCACCTCGACGGCGTGGTCGTGCTCGACCGGCCGGTAGCCCTTGCCGCCGCCGGCGTGATCGTAGCCGGCGAGCGCCGCGATGGCCTCGATCAGCGTCGATTTGCCGACGCCGTTCTCGCCGACGATTATCGTCACAGCCGCGTCGAAGGTGATCTCGAACTCGTCGGTGAGAAATGGCAGGCAGAAGGGATACGCGGCGCGATCCGCCACCTTGGCGGCGTCGAGCCAGACGCGCCTCAGATACGGCGGCGCCAGCGTTTTGGTTTTGCCGCGCGGGGCCATGTGCTGCGCCTCCAGGCGGGCGTTACAATGCCGCGAGGCGCTGCAGGATGCGCGCCCAGCTGCGCGCGCCCTTCTTGAAGCTCGTCAGGTTGTATTTTTCGTTGGGCGAGTGGATGCGGTCGTCGTCGAGGCCGAAGCCGACCAGCAGGCTGTCCATGCCGAGCTTGTCCTTGAACGAGGTGACGATGGGGATGGAGCCGCCGCAGCCCATCATCACCGGCGCCTTGCCCCATTCGGCTTCGAGCGCCGCCGCAGCGGCCTTCACGGCCGGCGCTTCGGTGTCGAAGGCCACGGCCGCGCTGCCGCGCCAGCCCAGGAATTCCACCTTGCAATCAGAAGGCGAGCGCTCCCTCACGAAGGCGCGGATTGCCTCAACGACGGCCTTTGGAGATTGTCCGGGCACGAGGCGGCAGGTGATCTTCACCGAGGCTTTCGATGGGATGATCGTCTTCGAGCCGACACCCTGGTAGCCGCCGGTGATGCCGTTGAACTCCAGCGTCGGCCGCGCCCACACCTGCTCGATGAGCGAGCAGCGCGCCTCCCCCGCCGGCTGCGTGAGGCCGATCGAGGGCAGGAAGTTCGTCACCACCGGATCGCTTTCCAACGCCTTCCACTGCTTCATCTGCCTGGCCGACGGCTTCTCGACGCCGTCGTAGAAGCCCGGCACGGTGACGCGGCCCTTGTCGTCGTGCATGGCACCGATGATGCGGGCGAGCGCGCGGATCGGGTTCATGGCCGGCCCGCCGTACATGCCCGAATGCAGGTCGCGCGCCGGGCCGGTGACGACGATCTCCTCGCCGACGAGGCCGCGCAGCATGGTGGTGATGGCCGGCGTATCCTTGTCCCACTGGCCCGTATCGCAGACGAGGGCGAGATCGGCGCGCAGTTCTTTGCCCGACTTGGCCAGGAAGCCCGGCAGCGAGGGCGAGCCGCATTCCTCCTCGCCCTCGATGAGCACGGAGACGGCGACCGGCAGTTCACCCGCTACCTTGCGCCAGGCGCGCGCGGCGGCGAGGAAGGTCATCAGCTGGCCCTTGTTGTCCTGGGCGCCGCGGGCAACGATCACCTTGCCGTTGCCGCGTTCGGTGGCGATGCGCGGCTCGAACGGAGGTGCGGTCCACAGCTCCAGCGGATCGGCCGGCTGCACGTCGTAATGACCGTAGAAAAGAACGTGCGGCGTGCCCTTGGCCGCCTTGCCGCGGCTCTGGCGCTGGCGCACCTCCGGCGAATGACCGACCACCATCGGGTGCCCCGTGGTCGGCCGCACGGAGGCCTCGAAACCGATGTCGCAGAGTTCCGCCGCGCACCACTCGGCCGCCTGCTGGCACTTGCCCTTGAAGGCCGGGTCGGTCGAGACGCTGTCGATGCGGAGCAGATCGAACAATTTGCCCAGCGTCGCCTCATGGGTCTCGTCGACGGCTTTCAGCACCTTCTTCAGGGTTTCGTCCGAGGCGTGGGATGAAGCATCTTGCATGGGCTGTCCGGTGATGTCCGTTGCGGGGCGGCCTGGGCGTGGGGCGTCGAAGCGCGGCAGAGTACGCGAATGCGCGCGTCTGTGAAGGGGCGTGCACAGCCGGCGGGCCCAACGAGGCGGCTTGGGATGCGGGCCCGCAGGGCGACGGCCGGGGGCCCCGCGTGCGCCAAGCCGCTTCCGCCCCGGGCTGCCGGCTGCTATTGCCGGTCGGGAGCGTGGCCGACCCAAGGCCCGCACGAGCAGTTCAACCGCGCGCGAGCGAGGCTCATGGCAGGTTCCAAGACGTCCCGTCCCAAGCCGTCCGGTTCTTCGGGCTCCGGTTCATCCGGTCAAGGCGTCCCCGCCACGCCCGGCGCCGCCTCACCGTCGTCCGGTGCCGGCCGGTCGGAGCGGTCCAGCATGGTCTACGCCTTCGGCGGCGGCCACGCCGAGGGGGCTGCAACCATGGTCGAGCTGCTCGGCGGCAAGGGCGCCAACCTTGCCGAGATGGCGCGCCTCGGCCTTCCCGTGCCGCCCGGCTTCACCATCACCACCGAGGTCTGCGCCGACTACTATGAGGGCGGCCGGCGCATCCCCGGGAGCCTGAAGCCCGAGGTCGAGGCGGCGCTGGCTGCGGTCGGTCGCATCACCGGCGCTACCTTCGGCGACGCGGCCAATCCGCTGCTCGTCTCGGTGCGTTCCGGCTCGCGTGCCTCCATGCCCGGCATGATGGACACCATCCTCAATCTCGGCCTCAACGACCTCACCGTGAACGGGCTCGCCGCGCGCTCGGGTGACGGGCGGTTCGCCTACGACAGCTATCGCCGCTTCATCCAGATGTACGGCGACGTGGTCATGGGGCTCGACCATTCCGTGTTCGAGGACATCCTCGACAGCTTCAAGAACCTCAATGGGTTCCATTCCGATACCGACCTCGGCGCCCAGGAGTGGCGCGAGATCATCGACGAGTACAAGGCCGTCATCGAGCGCGAGCTGGGGCAGCCGTTCCCGCAGGACACGGCCGCGCAGCTGTGGGGCGCCATCGCGGCGGTGTTCAACTCCTGGCACAATCCGCGCGCCAACACCTACCGCCGCCTGCACGACATCCCGGACGACTGGGGTACCGCCGTGACCGTGCAGGCGATGGTGTTCGGCAACATGGGCGAGACTTCGGCCACCGGCGTCGCGTTCACGCGCAATCCTTCGACCGGCGCGCCGGAGCTCTACGGCGAATACCTGCTCAACGCGCAGGGCGAGGATGTCGTGGCCGGCATCCGTACGCCGCAGCCGCTGACCGAGGCCGCGCGCATTGCGAGCCACAGCGAGAGCCCGTCGCTGGAAGGGCAGATGCCGCAGACGTTCGGCGAACTGGCGCGCGTGTTCCAGCAGCTCGAGCGGCATTACCGCGACATGCAGGACATCGAGTTCACCATCCAGGACGGCCGCTTGTGGCTGCTGCAGACGCGCTCGGGCAAGCGCTCGGCGGAGGCCGCCATGCGCATCGCCGTGGACATGGCGGGCGAGGGCATCATCAGTCGCGACGAGGCGGTGCTGCGCGTCGATGCCGGCGGCATCGATCAGCTGCTGCATCCGACGCTCGATCCGTCGGCCAAGAAGCTCGTCGTCACCACCGGACTGCCGGCTTCGCCCGGCGCGGCGTCGGGCGAGATCGTGCTGACGCCCGAGGACGCACAGGCGATGAAGGCCAAGGGGCGCGACGTCATCCTGGTGCGCGTCGAGACCAGCCCCGAGGACATCCACGGCATGTACTCGGCCGTCGGCGTGCTGACCGCGCGCGGCGGCATGACCAGCCACGCCGCTGTGGTCGCGCGCGGCATGGGGCGCCCCTGCGTGACCGGGGCGGGCGCCATCCGCATCGACCTCAAGAATGAGACCGTCACCATGGGCCGAGAGGTGCTGCGCCGTGGCGATGTCATCACCATCGACGGCACCTCGGGACAGGTGATGAAGGGCAAGGCGCCCATGCGTCAGCCGCAGCTGTCGCCGTCGTTCGCCACCATCATGCAGTGGGCCGATCATGCGCGCCGCATGGGCGTGCGTGCCAACGCCGACACGCCGCGCGATTGCCAGCAGGCGCGCGAATTCGGCGCCGAGGGCATCGGGCTGTGCCGCACCGAGCACATGTTCTTCGAGGAGGATCGCATCCTCGCCATGCGCGAGATGATCTGCGCGCCCGACGAGGCAGGCCGCCGCAAGGCGCTCGCTCGCATCCTGCCCATGCAGCGGGCCGACTTCGAGGCGCTGTTCGACATCATGGAGGGGTTCCCGGTCACCATCAGGTTGCTCGATCCGCCGCTGCACGAGTTCATGCCGCGCGAGGAGACCGAGCAGAAGGCGGTGGCCAAGGCCCTCGGCATCACGCTCGAGCAGCTGCGCAGCAAGCTCGTCGAACTCGCCGAGCAGAACCCGATGCTGGGCTTCCGCGGCTGTCGCCTCGCCATCCGCTATCCGGAAATCGCCGAGATGCAGGCACGCGCCATCTTGGAGGCGGCGCTCGCATCCTCGGCCCGGCAGGGCAAGCCGGTGGTGCCCGAGATCATGATTCCGCTCGTCGCTTTCCGCACCGAATTCGACCTCGTGGCCGCCGCCATCCGGGGCACTGCCGCCGAGATTGCGCGCGAGACCGGCACGGCGCCGCAGTTCCACCTCGGCACGATGATCGAGCTGCCGCGCGCCTGCCTGCGTGCCGGCGACCTGACGGCGGGCGAGGATGGCGCCGAGTTCTTCTCCTTCGGCACCAATGACCTGACGCAGACCTGCCTCGGCCTGTCGCGCGACGATGCGGCGCCGCTCCTGTCGGGCTACGCGCACGGCGGCGTCTTCGCTGTCGATCCGTTCGCATCGATCGATCGCGACGGTGTCGGCGAACTCGTGCGGATCGGCGTCGAGCGCGGTCGCGCGGCGCGTCCAGGGCTGAAGATCGGCATCTGCGGAGAGCACGGCGGCGAGCCGGCCTCCGTCGCCTTCTTCGACGAGGCGGGGCTCGACTACGTGTCGTGCTCGCCGTTCCGCGTGCCGATCGCGCGCCTCGCCGCCGCGCAGGCCGCCATCCGCGCCGCGGCGCGATCGTCGGCTGCGGCCGAGGCGTGACGCCGATGCCGTCGGGCTCGGAACAGGCCAGCTTCGTGCCGCGCGGCTGGTCGGAGCCTCGCCTCGTCACCGCGCTGCTGGCGGCGCACGCGCTCATCTGGACCATTTTCGCCACGCAGACGCACACGGTCGTGCATCACGACATGGCGGAGGCGTGGGCATGGGGCAAGGAGTGGCAGCTCGGCTATTTCAAGCATCCGCCGTTCTTCGCCTGGATGGCGGGCGCCTGGTTCAGCGTGTTTCCGCGCACGAGCTGGGCATTCTTCCTGTTGTCGGAAGCCAACGCCGCGCTGGGGCTCGCCGGCGCCTGGGCGCTGGCGCGGCGTCTGCTGCCGGCGCCGAACGCGCTCGCCGTGCTGGTCGCGCTGTGCCTGACGCCGCTCTACAATCTGGCGGCGATGAAGTTCAACGCCAATACGGCGCTGCTGTCGCTGTGGCCGTGGACCGCCTACGCCTTCGTGCGTGCCATCGGGACGCGCGATAGTGGGACGCGCGATAGTGACCAGCCGGCAGGCGCGCTGCGCAGCATCGGCTGGGGCGCGTTGCTCGGCCTGCTGGCGGCGGCGTCCGTGCTGACGAAATACTACTCCGGCCTGCTGTTGCTCTCGATTTTCGCAGCGGCTGTCCTGCATCCGAAGGCGCTCGCCTATTTCCGCTCCGCTTCGCCTTATGTCACGGTCCTGGTCGGCGGCCTCGCCATTGCGCCGCATCTCGTGTGGATGACGCAGGCGGGCTTTCCCACCCTGGAATATGCGGCGGCGACGACCCGGCATCCGACGCTGGCGATCATGCTGCGCGGGCTGTCCGCGCTGGCGCAGGCGGTGGCGATCCACATCGTTCCGGCACTGGTGCTGCTTGCCGTCGTCCCGCGCGAGACACGTCGCAGTCTGCTGTCTCGTCTGGCCGCCGGATTCACCGATCGCGGGCGCTGGTGGGTCGCTGCTCTCGCCTTCGGGCCCTTGCTGTTGACCGTTCTCGCCCTCGTCGTCGCCAACGTGCGCATTTCGGCGCAGTTCATGATCCCGATCTTCTTCATGGTGCCGACGGCGGTGCTGGCGCTGGCCGATGTCCGCTTCGACTGGGCCGGCATCCGGCGCGCGGCGCGCCCCGCCATCATGTTCGCGCTTGCCGCACTGCCGGCAGCGCCCGCGTTCGCGTTCGTCTACATGACCTCGCGATCGACCATCGCCGCGGAACCTCGTGCGCAGCTCGCGCGCGAGGTGACGCGGCTGTGGCGCGAGGCCTATGACCGCCGGCTCGATGTGGTGACCGGCGACGAGCGGCTGTCGCAGGCGGTGACGTTCTACTCGGCCGATGCGCCCTCCGAATTCACCACCTACAGTTTCGCCAATGCGCCGTGGATTTCGCGCCAGCGGCTGTCGGTGTCCGGCTTCGCGGCCGTCTGCCTCGCCGGGCAGGAGGCGTGCATCGCCGGCGCGGCCCCCTATCTCGCTGCCGGCCACCGCCGCGCCGAGGTGGAACTCACCCCGCGCCTGCTGTGGTTCAAGGGCCGTCCGCAGCGTTATGTCATTCTGCTGTCGCCTCCCGGGCGATAGCTGCCGCGCCATGGCAAATCGGCGCTGCAACCGTTAACGCGCGGCAACGCATGGCCGAGCAGCAGCCTCGCGAGCCGGGGAACGTGCCGGGGAAATTGCGCTGTCGCACGCCCGGTTTCGGCCGGAATTATGGTGGTACTTTACGGAAAATTCTGTTGGCCCCCTCTAAAAGGGAAGCCCACCGCGCCCCAGATAGGGCGTGAAATGTGAAAAGATTGCGGGTGATGACATGCATTTTCTCGGTGGTTTCGAGGTCTTCGGGCTTCTTCTCATCCTGCTCGCGGTATTCGCGCTGTGGGCGTCCGTGAAGGTCGTACCCCAGGGCTACAACTACACGGTCGAGAACTTCGGCCGCTATACACGCACGCTGATGCCGGGCCTGCATGTGCTGGTGCCGGTGATGGAGCAGGTCGGCCACCGTGTGAACATGAAGGAGCAGGTGATGGACATCCCCTCGCAGGATGTCATCACGCGCGACAACGCCATGGTGCGCGTCGACGGCGTCGCCTTCTATCAGGTGTTGAACGCCGCCAAGTCGGCCTACGAGGTCGACCGGCTGGAGAGCGCCATCATCAACCTGACGATGACCAATATCCGCACCGTCATGGGCTCGATGGACCTCGACGAACTGCTGTCCAACCGCGACCAGATCAATGCCCGCCTGCTGCAGGTCGTCGACGCGGCGACCGAAAGCTGGGGCGTCAAGGTCACGCGCATCGAGATCAAGGACATCGCACCGCCGCGCGATCTCATCGACAGCATGGCCCGCCAGATGAAGGCGGAACGCGAGAAGCGCGCCCAGATCCTGGAATCGGAAGGCCTGCGCCAGGCTGCCATCCTCAAGGCCGAGGGCGGCAAGCAGGCGGTCGTGCTGGAGGCCGAGGGCCGCAAGGAAGCCGCTTTCCGCGACGCCGAGGCGCGCGAGCGCTCCGCGCAGGCCGAGGCCAAGGCGACCGAGATGGTGTCGACGGCGATCGCCAACGGCAACGTGCAGGCCATCAACTACTTCGTCGCCAACAACTACGTGAAGGCGCTGGAGGCGCTGGCCAAGGCGCCGAACCAGAAGGTCATCCTGATGCCGCTGGAAGCCTCCTCGGTGATCGGCTCGCTGGCCGGCATCGCGCAGATTGCGGGCGATGCGTTCGCCGGTGGCCAGGGTGGCCAGGGCGAGGGTGGGCAGCCGCCGCGCACTGCGCAGCCGAAGCCGCCGCGTGGCAGCGTGCCGAGCGTATGACGGCAGGGAGCGTTGCGAGCGAGCCGGGTTCTAGCGTAGGGCGGACGTCATGACGGAAAGCAACGGAATTCTCGGCTATCTGCTGGAACTGGGTCCATGGGCGTGGTTCGCGCTCGGCGTCGCCCTGATCGTGCTCGAGACGCTGGTGCCGGGTGTGCACTTCCTGTGGTTCGGCCTCGCCGCCATGATCGTGTGCGGGGTGTCGCTGGCGACTGGCATGAGCTGGGCCCTGCAACTCGTCATGTTCGTCGCCTTGTCGGTGCTGATGGTGTTCGTGATGCGCCGGTTCGCGCGCCCCGAGGTGTCGCTGAGCGACGAGCCTGATCTCAACGTGCGCGGCGCGCAATACGTCGGGCGCACCGTCGTCGTGGCTGAGCCGATCCGCGACGGCCGTGGCCGGGCGCGCGTCGGCGATACGTTGTGGCAGGTGGCGGGCCCGGACATGGAGGCGGGCAGCCGCGCGCGAGTCACCGGTTGCGACGGCACCGTGCTGAAGGTGGAAGCGGCCTAGCGCGGGCGCGGAGCGGGCGCCCGAAGCGCAGGCAGGATGCGCGGGCGCGGAGCGGGCGCCCGAAGCGCAGGCCAAATACCCGGGCGCGGAGCGGGCGCGCCGTCACAGCTTCCACTGCCGGCCCTTGGCGACGAGGAAATCGCGCAGTACCTGCACGCGCTTGGAGGCTTTCAGCTCCTCCGGATAGACGAACAGGATCGGCATCACCGGCGCCTCGATCTCGGTCAGCACCGAGACGAGGTCGGTCTCGTTCTCCACCAGGTAGTCGGGGATCATGCCGACGCCGAGCCCGGCGCGGATGGCGTATTTCATGGCCACGACGCTGTTGACCTTGAAGGGAGCCTCGCGCGGCGGCTGGCCTTCGCGGCCCGCGGTCTCGATCCAGGTGATGGCCGACAGGTGCTGCGCCGGATGGCCGCTGTAGGTGACGATGCGGTGCTTGTCGAGGTCGCGCAGCGTCTGCGGCGCGCCGAAGCGGCGCACGTAGCTGGTCGAGGCGTAGGCGTGCACGCGCATGCTGAACAGCTGGCGGCGGATGAGGTCGGTGCGCTCCGGCTCGCGCGTCCAGATGGCGACGTCGGCGGCACGCATCGAGATGTCGAGCTGGTCGTCGTTGAGGATCAGGTCGATCTTGATCTCGGGGTAGAGTTCCATGAATTCGCGCAGGCGCTGCGTCACCCAGACCGTGCCGAGGCCGACGGGCGCCGTGATCTTGAGTTCGCCGGACGGCTTGCTGGTCGTGTCTGCGAGCAGCGTTTCGGCTGTTTGCAGCTTGTTCATCACCTCGGCGACGGTGTGGAACAAGAGATCGCCCTGCTCGGTGAGCACCAGCCCGCGCGCGTGGCGGTGGAACAGCACCACCTTGAGGTCGCGCTCCAGCGCCGATACCTGGCGCGACACGGCCGACTGGCTCATGTGCAGCGCGTCGCCAGCGTGCGTGAAGCTGCCCGCCTCGGCGGCGGCGTGGAAGATGCGCAGCTTGTCCCAGTCCATGGCGTCTCCCCCCAGTCTGCTTCGCTGCCGAGCTACGCCGGTGAGGTTCGGGGCGGCGCGTTCGCGTGAGCGTCGAAGCGGCGTTCACCCTAACCGAGGCATGCGTTTTTTGCAAAGCTCGCGATTGCTGGTCCCTTGCCTCAAATTGCAAACAATTTTCAGGTTGATCTTTACGCGAAATCACAACTTTCGGTGGCAGCCTGCCTCAAGCGAAGGGGGAGTGACGAGGGGAAGTATGTGGTCGGCAGGGTTGGCAGAGCGATGTTGCGCAAGATCAGAGCAGTACTAGGTGGAGATGGCAGTTCGGTCGGCAGATTCGCTGTCGACCGCGGCGGCGGAGCCCTCGTTCCGGTTGCCTTGGCCATGATCCCGTTGTGCGGATTCATCGGTCTGGCGCTCGATTTTGGCCGCGCCCATCGCTACAAGTCGCGGATCGCGGCCGTCGCCGACGGTGCGGCGCTGACGGCCGCGCGCTTTGCCACTGACAAAGCCTCCCTCCACGGCAGCAGCGAAGTGATGGCGCTGGCCAAGACGGTCGGCGAGCAGTTCTTCAGCAGCGCGCTGACGCGGCTGGGCTCCGACCTCTCCGTGGTTCCGAGTGTGTCGGTGACGCAAGCCAATGGCGCCTGGGCCGTCACTGTCGACTACTCGGGCGGCGTCTCCTCGTCGTTCGCGCGCCTGCTGGGCATCGACAAGCTGCCTGTTTCCGGCACCGCGAAATCCACCATGTCGCCCGGCTTTCCCGTGCTCGACATCGCCATGTGCGTCGACTCCACCGGCTCGATGCAGCCGACGCTGGATACGGTCAAGACGAACGCGCTCAACTTCTACGACAATCTCAACGCCGCCATCAAAGCCAAGGGCATGCAGCCCTTCCCGCTGGTGCGCGTGCGCATGATCTATTTCAAGGACTACGGTGGATTCGGCAGCGCGGCCGCGACCTACGGCGCCACCGGCATCGGCGACCCCGACCCGATGACCGCCTCGAGCTTCTTCTCGCTTCCCGACCAGTCGAGCAATTTCAGCTCGTTCGTCAGCCCGCAGGTGGCCTTTGGCGGCGGCGACACGCCGGAGTCGGGGCTCGAATGCCTCAATACGGCGATCGACTCGCCCTGGCTCAAGGTCGGCGAAGTGCCCTCGGGCTTCTCGATGCCCGTGACGGACGTGTATCCGATCGTCGTCATCTGGACCGATGCGCCGACGCACATGCCGGCTTATGCCGACTCGATGAGCCATGCGGCCTATCCGCCCGCATCGGTCATGCCGCGCGATTTCGCGGGCCTGCTCGCCAAGTGGAACAATGCCGCCAAGATCGACCAGGCGCACAAGCAGATCGTTTTCTTCGGCGATCCGGATGTTTCCGCCCCGGACAACTATGGCAGCTATGCCAACGGCTGGACCACGGTGAAGACGTGGCCGAAGTTCTCCGTCGGCGGCGGGCTCATCGATGCCAACGCCTCGATGGTCGACCTGCTCGCAACGGGCATCGCCAGCAGCGGCAACACGCTGCGCCTCAGCCAGTGAGGGCGCGCACGCGGCTTCCCAAGCGCGGGGCTTGCGAACCGGCGCGGCATCCCACCCTTGTCAGGGCGACTGCGCGAGGCCGTTGATGTAGGCGACGATGCTGTCGATGTCGGCATCGGTGACGGCAAAGCTCGGCATCTCGTCGTGCGGGCTGACGATGCCGCGCGTCAGCGGCTCGCGCAGCGCCAGTAGCGGATGGCGCTTGTGCAGGAGGCGGAACTGCGGCGCCTTGGCATTGGGGCTGTCGCCCGTGGTACCGACGGCATGACAGCGGGCACAATTGGCCTCGGCGAGCGCCTTGCCCTGAGCGACGCGCCGCTCGCTCTCGCCGGTCAGCGCATCGGGGCTGCCGAGCCGCTTCAGGCCATCGCGCGCGCCCGTCATTGAGGGATCGAGCGCCAGCGCCGAGCGCAGGTCGGCCACGGCCTTGTCCTTGTTGCCGCGTGCCTCCTCGAGGTAGCCGCGGTTGGCATAGGCCTGGGCATAGATGGGATTGAGCTGGATGGCGCTCGTGTAGTCGGCCTGGGCCTTCGCCAGTTCGCCCTTCTTGCGCCAGGCGAGACCGCGGCTGTTGAACGCGATGGCCCATTCCGGATTGACGACGATCGCTTCGTTGAGATCGGCGAGCGCGGCATCCGTGTCGCCGGCGGCGAGGCGCGCATGCCCGCGCTCGACGAGCAGGCTGGCGGCGCGTGGCGACAGGCCGATGGCCTCCGAATAGTCCGCGATTGCGCCGGCGAGATCGCCGGCCGTGACGCGTGCGCGTGCGCGGCCGGTCAGAGCCGTCACCGCGCCGGGATGCAGCTTCAGCGATTCCGTGTAGTCGGCGATGGCGTCGGCGACCGCGCCGGCCTGGGAGCGCGTGTCGGCGCGATGGCGCAGGGCAAACGCGCGCTGGCGCGGGTCGGCCTGCGGCGAGGCGATGATGGCGTTGCAGGCTTCGAGGCGGGCCTGCGGGGAGGCGCCCCGGCGACAGTCGTCGCCCTGGTCGGCGCGGGCCAGGTGCGGCAAGGCGATCAGCGCGGCGGCCAGCAACGCCGATGTGAAGAGGCCGAGTGCTCTGGTGCCCGCATCCGCCTGCCTCTGCTGTCCTGTGTGCATGGCCCGGTTCTCCTGCTCGATCGGCGATTCGCGCGCCCCTGTAGGCGCGAGCATGCCCGAGCCTTCAGCGGCCGCCTTGCCTGTGGTCAAAAAAGCGATCGGCGGCCCATGACGCACATGGCCGGGGAAGCGCCCCGGCCATGCGTTCTGTTCTGGCGTTTCATGCTCAGGCGTCGTGGCGGCTGCTCAATCGCGCGCCAGCAGCGGCGTGATGCGACGCACCGCGACGCGGCGGTTGGCGCGCTCCGATCCCTGGATCTGAACCTTCAGGTACTGCTCGCCGTAGCCCTGTGTGACGAGGTTCTCCGGCGGGATGTCGTAGCGCGACGACAGGATGTTGGCGACGGCCTCGGCGCGGCGATCCGACAGCGTGGCGTTGTCGATGTCGTTGCCGACGGCGTCGGTGTGGCCCTCGATCATGAACACCTCGCGCGGATCGCGCTCGATCACGCGCCGCATGGCGTAGGCGATGTGCTCGAGCTTGCCGTACTGGTCGCTGTCGACGTGCCAGGACCCGCTGTCGAAGTTGATGGTGTCGAGGTCGACGCGGCGCATGCGATCGCGCAGGGAGTGGCTGTAGCGGATCTCCTCCAGCGAGTAGCCGCGCTCCAGGCGCTCGATGGGCGGTGCCGACAGGGCGTCGTAGATGTCGTCACGCGAGGCGCGGTCGTAGTCGACGATGTACTGATGGCGGGGGATGGCGACGGCGGGAGGCGCCAGCGCGACGACCGCGGCCGTGGCCAGGATGCCGATGCCGACGCCGGCCGCGACGGCGCCGCCGTGCTTCGACCAGAAGCCGCGATTGTCGACCAGCGTCACCTCGCGTCCACCCTCCTCACGCCGATAGCGACGGACGAGCTGGCCGTTGTTGTTGGTCACGTTGATGATCTGCACGCCGCCGGGGCGCGAGACGATGCTCTCGGTCAGGCCGTCGGGGCGCTGCTGCGAGCGGAAATCGGTGGCGCCGTTGCGGAAGCGCGCGTTCGGGTCCTGCTGGATGAAGACGCGGTTGTCCTGCTTGATGATGGTGCGGTTGTCTTCCTGGATGACGGTGGTCTTGCCGCCATTCTCGACCCGCTGAACGCGCTTCTGCTGCAACTCCTGCAGGGCGACAGGCGCCGCCACGGGAGCGACTGTCCCAGGGGCCGCGGCACGCGGCGCGATGCCCGCCGGAGCGGCACCCGCCGGAGCAGCGCCTGCCGGAGCGGCGCCTGACGGAGCGACCGGCACCGCGGACGGGGCGACCGGCGCGATCGTGGCGGGGGCGGTTTTCGGGGCCTCGCCAACGGGCGCGGCAGGTTTCGGCGGCGGCATGGTCGTGGTCACCACGGGCGGCGCTGGCGGCACTCCGCCCGGCCCGGCGCCGGCAGGCCGCTGCATCGGCGCGGTCGGCGCAAAGCCACCCGAGGGGGCGAGCTTGGTCGGCGCCGGCGCGGACGGGGCGCCAGACGACGGCGCGAGCTTGCTGGTCGGCGGGGGCGCGACCGCCTTGGGCGCCTGGGGCGGTGCCATCACCTTCGGCGCCTGGGGCGGTGCCATCACCTTCGGGGCCGGCGGCGGTGCCATCACCTTCGGGGCCGGCGGCGGCGCCACGACCTTCGGGGCCGGCGGCGGTGCCGTCACCTTGGGCGCAGCCGGCGGCGGGGCCGTTCGGGCGGCTGGCGGCGGTGCCTTCGGCACGGGGATCTTGGCGGCCGGTGGGGCAGCCTTCGGTGCCGGAGCCGCGGCCTTGGGAGGGGGTGGCGGAGCCTTGGCGGCCGGCGGCGGCGGCGCCTTCTTCGGCGGCGCCTTGGCGGCGTTGGGGTCCTGGGGCGGCTGCGTCGTGGCCTGGGCCAGCATCAGCGGCGCGGCGTCGCTCCGCACGCCGGCCACCGGCGTCTCGGGCGCGGCGGTCGCATGCGCGGCATGCGCGGCGACTGACAGCAGCAGCGCGGCGGCGAGAGATGAGGTCACGGATCGCATCATCGTGAGGGAACTCCGGCAGGACCGGTTCGGCGGGACGCGGGACGCTATCGGCCGAGCGGCGAAGGGCGGTTGACCAGTGGTTTCAGGCGAGGTGTTCAGGTGAACCCGACAGGTGGTTGGCAGCGTGTTCGAGCGAGGGCGGAATTTTGACGGCGCCACATGACACAACAGCGGCTGAACGCCGAATGAACGTGCGACCAGGCATCCCCGCGATTCTTGCGGGCTCAACCTTGGCGCACGTCAGTCTTGCCGCGACCGCGGCCCGCTTTGAACACGGGACCCCCATTGAACACGGGACCCAGTATGGCACGCGACCGCGAGGCTGCCGATGCCCGAGGCCCGACAGCGCACCGTTTTTTTCGTTCCGCGCAAACGGGGCGTGCAGGGATGGCGCAGCGCTGCGGCCTACTCGGCCGCCACTGCCGCGCCGGCGTGGTGCGCCAGATAGCGTTCGGTCTCCAGGGCTGCCATGCACCCCATGCCAGCGGCGGTGACGGCCTGGCGGTAGACCTCGTCCTTGACGTCGCCGGCCGCGAACACGCCGGGGATGTCTGTGGCGGTGGAATCCGGCTTGGTGATGAGGTAGCCGGAGGCATTCATGGCCAGCTGGCCCTTGAACAATTCGGTCGCCGGCGCGTGGCCGATGGCGACGAACACGCCGTCGGCGGGGCGCGTGGTGATGGCACCGGTCTTGACGTTCCGCAGCTTGACGCCGGTGACCGATTTCGGATCGGCCGAACCGATGATCTCGTCGACTGCGCTGTCCCAGACAACCTCGATCTTGGGATTCTTGAACAGCCGTTCCTGCATGATCTTCTCGGCGCGGAAGCTGTCGCGGCGATGCACGACGGTGACGCGGCTGGCAAAGTTGGTGAGGAAGATCGCCTCCTCGACCGCGGTGTTGCCGCCGCCGACCACCACGACCTCCTTGCCGCGATAGAAGAAGCCATCGCAGGTTGCGCACGCTGAAACGCCGTGGCCCTGGAAATGCTGCTCGGAGGGCAGTCCCAGCCAGCGCGCCTGGGCACCCGTGCAGATGATCAACGCGTCGCAGGTGTAGTGGTCGCCGGACGCGCCCTCGAGGCGGAACGGGCGATGCTTGAGGTCGACCTTCTCGATGTGATCCATGACGATCTCGGTGCCCATGTGGCGCGCCTGCGCCTCCATCTGCTCCATCAACCAGGGGCCCTGGATGGCCTCCGCAAAGCCCGGATAATTCTCCACCTCGGTGGTGATGGTGAGCTGGCCGCCCGGCTGGTTGCCCTGGATGATCAGCGGCTTCAGCATGGCGCGCGCGGCGTAGACGGCGGCCGTGTAGCCGGCCGGCCCCGAGCCCAGGATGATGACCTTCAGGTGGCGCGCGGCGGGCTTCTGGCTCGACATGAGGCGGGGCTTTCCTTTTGTTCAGGCCGGCGGGCTGCGATTGGCCCAGCACCAGCGGGCGCACGATCAGGTGCGGCACACGTCCGTTGCCGGGTAATTAAGGGAGCGCTGTGGCGAGGGTCAACGTCGGCCGCGCATTTTGCAGCGCGGCTTGCACGTGGCCTCCGTCACCGCTTGCCAGACGGGTTCGCCGGGCTCCGAGCATTCGTTACGGTTCGGGCCGTCGGTGCGGCGCGCCCGTCCGGCTCAGGCGTCGCGGCCGAGGAAGGCGACGGCGGCACGGATCGGTGGCGGGGCGTACAGGATTTTCCGGTGCCCGAGCCCGTCGAAGGCCAATAGGTCCGCCTGCGGATTGGCGGCGGCGATGGCCTCGGCATTGCGGATCGGCACCTCGTGGTCGTCAGGTGCGTGCAGCAACAGGGCGGGGCGGCCGGTGGCGCGCAGCAGGCGATCGCTGCGGAAGCCATCGAGCGGGCGGTGGCCGATGCGTTCCAGGTGGTGCTCGTAGACGCGCTGGGCTGCGGTGCCCAGACCGATGTGGCGACCGAAGTGGGCGGTCACGTCGCGCATGCGGTTCGGCGCCGCCACCATCACGAAGCGGTCCGGTACGACGCGGCGCGGCATCGGCGGGCCGCCTTCGGCCACCAGCAGGGCGACCAGGCTGCCGAACGAGTGCGTCACGAAGGCGTGCACGGGCTGGAAGGCTTCCGCCACCGCCAGCGTTGCCCGGGCGCAGTCGACGAGATTGGTGCGGCGGCCGGCGCTGAGCCCATGCGCCGGGCAATCGAACAGCACGGTGCGCCAGCCGGCGCGCCGGATCGGCTCGGCCAATGCGGTCATGAACGAGGCCTCGCTGGTCCAGCCATGCACGACGATGACGGTGCCGCGTGCCGGCGCCTGGTCCGGCTCATAGACGTAGAGCTGGACCTCGCCGGCGGTGGTCGGCAGCCGAATCCAGTCGGCGCGGCGCAGGTGAAAGCGGGCGCGGTCGGCGAGAATGCGATGGTCCGAGCTGCGGCGCTCGGACAGGATCGGCGTGCAGAAGCGGCGATAGGCCAGTTCGCCCGCCAGACCCGGAGCGCGGGCGCTGAGCGCAACGAAATCGGCGCGGTTGGGGCTGAAGGAGGTTCCGGGCATGGGCACGATCGGCTTGTGGACGAGCGGCTGGATACGGTCCGCGCGGAGCGTCATTCTAGGCCGCAAGCGCTGAATATTGCTTGAAAATATATCGATCTCGTGCGCGGCGCCATCGCATCGTCTCAGCCTGTCGCCGCGTTGTTTGTGGGCCACACCAGGCGGGGATGTCGATCGTCTCTGCACGTTTACCGCTGAACGGGTCGGCGCTGGCGTTTACAAGGGATCAACACTTTGTCGAGGGGCACGCCCGTTCCGGTCGTCCTTGCGGGGTGCTTGGTGGTGTGAAGGCGTGTCGCGGCGTCGGGTTTTGCGCAGCGGACGTGGCTGTGGTCGAGTTGGGGTAGGCGTCGCATGTTCGAGTGGGTTGTGGGCGCGCGCATGTCCGTCCGCGCGCAGATCACGGCGATCGCGGTCGCCGGTTCCAGTGCCGCCGCGCCGGTGGCCCTGGCGCAGACGCCGGTCATGCCGAGCCTCGGCAGCCTCGTCCCGACCGAGATCGCGGTCGGCGGCATCGCCGTCGTCACACCGCGCTACGAAGGCTCCAAGCAATACAAGGTGATGGGCGCGCCCTTCATCGCGCCGGGCGGACCCGAGACCGACATGGATCGGCTCAAGGTCAAGGGCGCCGACGATGTGCGCCTGCGCGTCATCACCGTCCAGGGTCTCGAGCTTGGTGGCCTCACGGGCTGGCGCTTCGGCCGCGAGGAGGATGACGGCGACCGCCTCGCCGGGCTCGGCGACGTTCACGGCGGCCTGATCGTCGGCGGCTATGCGGCCTATCACATGGGTCCTATCACGCCCTTCGTCAGCTACCACCATCAGGTCACGGGCAGCGAGACCGGCGGCATCCTGCGTTTCGGCGCCGAGGCCAAGATGCAGCTGACGCCCGCCGTCAAGCTGACCGGCGTGGCCGGCGCCACCTATGCCGACGACACCTACATGCAGGCGTTCTTCGGCGTCACGCCGGCGCAATCGTTGACTTCAAAGCTGGCCGTGTTCGATGCCGGAGCCGGCATCAAGGACACTTTCGTCGAAGTCGGCACCGAGTTGCGGCTGTACGAAGCCTGGAAGCTGAAGCTGTCGGGCCGCTATACGCGCCTGCTGGGTGACGCGGCGGCGAGCCCCGTCACCGAAACAGCGGATCAGTTCAGCGGTATGCTGACCCTGTCCTACGAGTTCCGCCTGCCGGGGCTCTAACACTGCGGATGGGCGCCCGCAGCCCGTAACCCGAACTGAGGCGCTCGGATCAGACGGGGCGCCCTCGGCTCAGCAGCCGCGCGCGACGCCGGCGGCGTCGAACACGTGGCCGGACAGTTGGCGGCCCTTGCGGCTGGCGAGGTGCAGCGCCAGCGCCGCGATGTCGGGTTCCGAGGTCAGGCAGGCGCCGGCTGACGGCTCCAGGGCCGAGCGCGGGCCGACGGCGTTGATGCGGATGGCCTGATCGGCCCACTGCCGCGCCTCGCCGCGCGTCATGGCGGCGAGCGCCGAGCGCACGATGCCGGCGATGGCCGCTTCCGCCGCCGTTTCCGGTTCAGGCATGCGCACGACGTTGAGGATGAGGCCCGAGCCGAGCGTCAGCCGCATGCGGTTGGCGACAATGCGCGTGATCAGCGTCGCGGCCAGCAGCTTGGCCGAGACCAGGTCCTCGATCTCCAGCTGGCTGGCGCGGCCATGCATGTCGGCGCGGGTGATCGACACGAGATTGATGGCGGCGTCGAGGCCGCCGAGGGCCTGCGCCGGACCCTGCGCGAAGCGGATGGCAGCGTCGCCGTCGGACAGCCGCTCGCTGTAGAGCTTCACCTCGGCGGCAGCTTCCTGCACCAGGCTGGCGATGGTGGCGAGTTCGGGCGAACTGCCGTCGGCCTGCAGCACAAGGCGGGCCTTGTGCTCGGCAAAGGCGCGCGCGAGGTCGACACCGTGCGAGGGGCTGAGCCCCGTGACGAGCACGCGCGCTCCGGCCAGTTCCGGATGCACACCAAGACCACGCTCGCCACCGACCACGCTCATGAACATCGTGCTCTCTCCCGGACCCATGCGGCGCTCGTGGCTCTGTCCACTCCGCGTCGCGGCTCGCCGATACGACGACGATTCGACCTAACGAGAGCTAAATGCCCGCTCGATTCGGTCCGGCCCGGGGCACCAGCATAGCGCAATTGCGGCTGAGCGTCGCCGAGCGGCCGCGATGCCGCGGCTTTCCGGCGAGGGCTCAAGGCCTTAGAGTTCGGCGGCAAGGAGCGGCAAGAGGCGGCAAGCGCTGACCGGCGAGCCAGCCGGGCCGCGCCAACGAAGAACGCCATTCGGGAGCCATCATGCCGACCGCCGACCGCACCCGCCACGCGACCTCGGGCAACGACATGGCGGCCTACTGGCTGCCGTTCACTGCCAACCGCGCCTTCAAGGCACGGCCACGCATGATCAGCGGCGCGCAGGGGCTGCATTACACCACGCCGGACGGCCGCCGCGTGCTGGATGCAACGTCGGGCCTCTACTGCGTCAACGCCGGCCACTGCCGCACGCCGATCGTGGAGGCGATTCGCGCCGCTGCCGGGCGGCTCGACTATGCGCCCGCCTTCAACTTCGCCCACGGCGAGGTGTTCACGCTGACCTCACGCCTGGCCATGCTGGCGCCGGGCGATCTCGATCACGTGTTTCTCGCAACCTCCGGCAGCGAGGCCATGGATACGGCGATGAAGATCGCGCTCGCCGTGCACCGCGCCCGCGGCCAGGGCGAACGCACGCGCTTCATCGGCCGAGAACGGGGCTATCACGGCGTCGGCCTCGGCGGGCTGGCAGTCGGTGGAATCGTGAACAACCGCAAGGCGTTCGCAGCCGTGCTGCCACAGGCGGACCATCTCGCCTCCACCTACGACCGGGCGCGGCAGGCGTTCTCGGTCGGCGAGCCGGACTGGGGCGCGGAACTGGCCGAGGAACTGATCCGCATCATCGCGCTGCACGGGGCCGAGACCATCGCCGCCGTCGTCGTCGAGCCGGTGGCCGGGTCCACCGGCTGCCTGCCGCCGCCGAAGGGCTATCTCGAGCGTCTGCGCGCCATCACGCAAGCGCATGGCATTCTTCTGATCTTCGATGAGGTCATCACCGGCTTCGGACGCCTGGGGCATGCCTTCGCCGCCGAGCGTTACGGCGTCGTGCCGGACATGATCACGTTCGCCAAGGGCGTCACCAACGGCGCCGCGCCGCTGTCGGGCGTGCTGGTTCGGGCCGGCCTGCACGAGGCGCTGATGACGGGGCCGGAACACGCCATCGAACTGTTCCACGGCTACACCTATTCCGGCCACCCGCTGGCCGTGGCGGCGGGGCTGGCGACGCTCGATCTCTACCGCGACGAGGGGCTGTTCGCCCGCGCCCGCGCGCTCGAGGCCCGGTTCGCCCGAGCCATGATGGGGCTGCGCGAGGCGCCCGGCGTGCTCGACATCCGCCCCATCGGCCTGATGTGCGGCATCGATCTGGCGGGCATCGAGGGCGCACCGGGCAAGCTCGGCCTGCAGGCCACCGAGCGTGCCTTCCACGACCTCGACCTCTACGTCCGCGTCGCCGGCGATACGCTGGTGGTGGCGCCACCGCTGATCATCGACGAGGCCGGGGTCTCCGAGCTGGCGGGTCGGGTCGGGACCCTGATCGCGGCGCTTCGTCGCTGATCCGGGGGCGGAAATGCAACGCTCGCCCGCGCAAAGGCCGGCGGCGGCCTGTGGAAGATGTCCATAACGCCCGTGGCGTGATTGCGATTCGGTGCGTCCCTGGAAAAGCTGGTGATCAGCGAATCAGGGGTATTGGATTGTCATGGCCGAAACTGGTGGACCCGAGACCGGAAGCGGGGCGAACAAGGCTCGCGGCCGCGGCGGCGACGTCGTCGTGTATCTGGCAATGTGCGTGGTGGCGGCGGCGATCGGTGCCGGCCTGTTCCTGCAGCTCGGCCTGCAGGCGTGGCTGGCGCTGTCGACGGCGCTGGCGCTGTACGTCGCCATGGCGGGCCTGCATCTGGCGAGCCGGCGCTCGTCCGAGCTGACGGAACTCAATGCCGAGGTGCGTCGGCTGAACAGCGAGCTGACGCGCCTCAACCGTGCCGCCGCGACGCGCCACGAGACCCCGCGCCACGAGGCGGCCCGTCTCGACCACGCGCGCGATCACGGCCGCGCCGAGCCCGTCGCCTCTGCTGTGCGCCCCGAGCGCGAGCCGCGCATCGAGATGGCCCAGGCCGGGCGTGCGGCGACGGTCGTGACGCCGGCGGCGCGCCTCGACGAGGCGGCCGTTGGAGCCCCCCTGGCGCAGCAGGTGCAGCACGCGCAGCAGGTGCCGATGCAGCCGTCGGCCGTCCGACCGGGAGCCGGGCCGCAGTCCGCCCCGCCGACGCTGCCGATGCCGCGTGCGCCCCAGCCTGCAGCCCAGCATCAGCCGCCAGCCGCCGCCGCGCCGGTCGCCGCATCGGCCTCATCGGCCGCCCAGCCGCGCCAGCCCCAGCCCCAGACCCCGGCCCAGACACGTCAGGCGGTGACGCCGCCGGCTGCCCTGGCCGGATCCGCTGAACCGGCTCTCGCGGCCCCATCGCCCGCCGCCAGCGGCGTGCGCGACGCGGACGTCGAAAAGATCCAGGGCCTCATCAAGAAGCTGGCTGACGAGGTCAACGGGGGCGAAGCGCCGGTGCAGCGTCGCCCGGCGCCGGTTACCCCGCCCGCCGGCCAGCCGCAGCCCGCGCCGGCTGCGCAGCAGGCGCTGACAGAGACCGCGATCGAGACCTCTCTGGAGGTGCTGCGCGCCACCGCCGGCAGCATGCGTCAGGCGACGGCACCGGCCGCGGCATCACCCGCGCGGCCGAACATCGCCCCGCAGGAGGCCCTGTCGCCGACCTTGCAGTCGCCGACGTTGACGGTGGCGATGGATCATCTGCCGACCGCCCCGCGCTCGATGGGGCATGACCCGGCGCCCGTTCTCGCACCGGTCGCGGCGCCCGCCGCGGCGGCGCGCAGCGTTGTCGAGGAGTGGGAGGAGGCGCTGTCGGACGGCCCCGACCAGGCGCGCCTCGCGGCTTTGCGCGAGGCCATCACCGCGGGCCGTGTCGATGTCCTGCTGGAGCCGATCCTCGGCCTCGTCGACCAGCGCCCGCGCCACTATCAGGTCCATGTGCGGCCCAAGGCGCTGTCGGGCGAGGTGTTCGAGGATGCGCGCGCGCAGCGCGAGGAGTTCGCAGGAACCGGCCTGCTGCCGATGCTGGATACGGCCCGCATCGCCCGCATCGCTGTCATCGCCCGTCGTCTCGCCGATCGCGGCAAGGAGAATGCGATCTTCTCCGGATTTAGCGGCGAGTCGCTCGCCGATGACCAGTTCCTGCAGGATTTCGCCAACGCCTACCACGAGCGCGACAGCTTCGCCGGCCAGCTGGTCCTGAGCTTCTCGCAGGCGGACGTGCGCCAGCTGTCCCCGCGCGAGCGCTCGACGCTGGAAGACATGCGCGATCTCGGCTTCCGCTTCGCGCTGACCGACGTCACCGATCTCGATGTCGATTTCGAGGGCCTGCGCGCCGCCGGCTTCCAGTTCGTCAAGCTCGACGCCGACGTGTTCCTCGAAGGCTTGCCGGCGTCGGGTGGCCTGATCCCGGCGTCCGACATCTGCCGCTATCTGGCGCAGCTCGGCCTGACGCTGATCGTCGGCGATATTGCCGACGAGGCCAAATTCGCCCGCATCTACGGCTTCGGCGTGCTGTTCGGCCAGGGTCAGCTGTTCGGTGCTCCGCGCCTCGTCAAGACCGAGGCGGCCGCTCGCGGGCAGACGGCGGCGGCCTGACCTGTTCCATTGGGGCCGGTCACCGGGCCGATGTCGCTTCGCGCGGCGGGCCTGCAATGCTATCGAAGCGAGGCGGCGGGGCCAGGCTCCGCCGCTTTCGTTTGTCATCGACGCCGCAAAGACCCGAGCGAGCCGCACCACATGCCAGCCTCCCGCCTCGACATCCCGCTCATCACCTCCGTCGCCGATCTCGCGGCCCCCGATTTGCCGAATGGCAGCGACGCCTGGCTCGTGGACATCTGGGGCGTGATGCACAATGGCGTGGCGCCGTTCGCGTCCGCCGTCGCCGCCTGCCGCCGCTTTCGTGCTGCCGGAGGCACCGTGCTGCTGCTGTCCAACGCGCCGCGCCCCTGGGCAAGTGTCGCCGCACAGCTCGATCGCATCGGCGTGGCGCGCGACAGCTGGGACGCCATCGTCAGCTCCGGCGACGCGGCACGCGGGCTCATCGCGGCGCTGGGCGAGACGCCCGTCCTTCACATCGGGCCGGAGCGCGATATCGCTCTGTTCGAGGGGCTCGCGGTGCCGCGGGTGGCGGAGGCCGAGGCGCTCGCCATCGTGTGCAGCGGTCTCTACGACGACGAGACGGAGACGCCGGCCGACTACGCGCCGCTGCTGTCGCGCCTCCGGGCACGCGGTCTCGACATGATCTGCGCCAACCCGGATGTGAAGGTGGAGCGGGGCCACCGCATCATCTATTGCGCCGGCGCCGTGGCGGGAGCCTATGAGGCGCTCGGCGGCTCCGTCGCCTACGCCGGCAAGCCTCACCTGCCGATCTACGACCGCGCTTTCGCGGTGCTCGCCGAGTTGCGCGGCCAGCAGGTTGCGCGCGCGCGCATCATCGCCATCGGCGACGGCGTCAACACCGACATCAAGGGCGCCCATGCGGCCGGCGTGCGCTCGATCTATGTGTCGAGCGCCGTCAACCTTGGCCAGGGCCGCGGGCTCGATCCCACCGCGCTGGCGGAGCTGTTCTCGGGACGCGAAGAGCGGCCCGTCGCCGCCATGACCGCACTCGCCTGGTAGCAACGACCTCGTGCGTGGGAACTTCAGGGGCGGTGGCGCGTTGAACCGTGTCGGACCCCGGCGGGCACTGATCGACGTCAGCCGCGAGGCCGATGGCGGTCGCCGTCCGTCACCGCCCCATTATAGTCGCCCGGCATTGACCCACTGCAGAGAGGGAGCACGCTGCAGATGACCACCTCACTCAAGATCAATGGCCAGGCCCGATCCGTCGCGGCCGAGCCCGATACGCCGCTGCTGTGGGTGCTGCGCGACGAGCTTGGCATGACCGGCACGAAATTCGGCTGCGGCGCCGCGCAATGCGGTGCCTGCACGGTGATCGTCGACGGACAGCCGCGCCGCTCGTGCGTGACGCCGATCGGCTCGGTGGCCGGCTCTGAGGTGACCACCATCGAGCAGAATGGCGACAAGGTGCTGGCGGCGGTGCAGGCGGCCTGGACGGCGATCGACGTGCCCCAGTGCGGCTATTGCCAGTCCGGGCAGATCATGTCGGCCGTGGCGCTGCTCAGCGAGATCAAGTCGCCCTCGGACAGGGATATCGATCTGGCCATGAACGGCAACATCTGCCGCTGCTGCACCTATGTGCGCATCCGCGCCGCGATCCACGACGCCGCGCGCCGGCTGGGAGGCTGACCGATGACCGCATCCCGCGACACCAGCTCCGCGCTCACCAGCCCCGCCAGCTCGCTCTCTCGCCGCCAGGTCCTCGGCGGGGTGCTCACAGGTCTCGTCATCGGCTTTCGCCTGCCCGTTCCGGGCACCAGGCTCGCCGCCGAGGCCGCGCCGCCGCCGGCCGCCGCCGCCAACCCTGCCGCCCATGCCTTCAACGCCTTTGTGCGCATCGCGCCGGACGACACCATCACCGTCCTGTCCAAACACATCGAGTTCGGCCAGGGGCCGTACACCGGCATCGCCACCATTCTGGCCGAAGAACTCGACGCCGAGTGGAGCCAGATTCGCGTCGAGGCGGCGCCGGCCGATGCGACGCTCTACGCCAACCTCGCCTTCGGCGTGCAGGGCACCGGCGGGTCAACGGCGATGGCCAACTCCTGGGATCAGTTGCGCAAGGCCGGCGCCGAAGCCCGCGCGCGCCTCGTGCAGGCGGCGGCCAGCCAGTGGCGTGTGCCGGCGAGCGAAATCGGTGTCGCGGGCGGCAAGCTCACGCATGCCTCCGGCAAGTCGGCAACCTTCGGCACCCTGGCGGAAGCGGCATCCAAGGTCGCGCTCAACGAGGCTCCGAAGCCGAAAGACCCGAGCCGGTGGCGCTACGTCTCCAAGACGTTCGCCAAGGTCGATACGCCCGCCAAGGTCGATGGCAGCGCCGAGTACACGCTCGACGTCAAGCTGCCCGATATGCTGACCGCCGTGGTGCTGCGGCCGACGCGCTTCGGCGCCAGGCCGGCCTCCATCGACGACAGGGCGGCGCGTGCCGTCAAAGGCGTGGTCGAGATCGTGACGGTGCCGACGGGCGTCGCCGTGCTGGCTACCGGCTACTGGGCCGCGCGCAAGGGGACGGAAGCGCTGAAGGTGGTGTGGGACGAGACCGGCACGGAAGCGCGCGGGTCGAAGCAGCTGCTGGCCGAGATGGTCAAGATGACCGAGAAGCCGGGTCTGCCGGCACGCACGGTGGGCAAGGTGGCGGATGCCTTCGCGGCCGCTGCCGCTGCCGAAGGCGGCAAGGGTCAGGCGGGGGGCAATGGCGGCAAGGTGCTGGAGGCGGTGTTCACGTTCCCCTATCTGGCGCACGCACCGATGGAGCCGAACGACTGCGTCATCCGCCGAACGGAAGGCGGCGCGGAGCTGATCTTCGGCTCGCAGATGCAGACCGTCGACCAGTCGGTGGCGGCCTCCGTGCTGGGCCTGCGGCCCGAGCAGGTGGCGATCAAGACGCTGCTGGCCGGCGGCAGCTTCGGCCGTCGCGCCACGCCCAACGGCGAGATGGCGGGCGAGGCGGCGGCCATCCTGAAGGCGGCCAAGCATCAGGGCCCGATCAAGGTCGTGTGGTCGCGCGAGGATGACATTCGCGGCGCGCGCTATCGTCCGCTGTTTGCGCATCGCATTCGCGGCGCGGTGGATGCCGCAGGCAACATCACGGCCTGGGAGCAGCGCATCGTCGGGCAGTCGTTCATCAAGGGCTCGCCGTTCGAGGCCATGCTGGTGAAGAACGGCGTCGACGTGACCATGGTCGAGGGCGCATCCACGCTGCCCTATCAGATCCCCAACCTTACCGTGACGGTGGAGGACCTGGCCGTCGGCATCTCGACGCTGTGGTGGCGCTCGGTCGGCTCCACGCACACCGCCTACGCGACAGAGACGTTCCTCGACGAACTGGCGGACGCGGCCGGCGTCGATCCACTCGAGGTGCGGCGCAAGCTGCTCGCCAAGCACCCGCGCCATCTGGCGGTGCTGAACCTCGCCGCCGAGAAGGCGGGCTGGGGCACGCCGCTGCCGGCGGGCCGGGCGCGAGGTCTCGCGGTGCACGAGAGTTTCAAGTCGTACGTCGCCCAGGTGGTCGAGGTCTCGGTGGGGCCGGAGGGAATGCCCAAGGTCGAGCGCGTCGTGTGCGCGGTCGATTGCGGCATCGCCATCAACCCGGATGTGGTGCGCGCGCAGATGGAGGGCGGCATCGGCTACGGCCTGTCGGCCATCCTGTTCGGCGCCATCGATGTCGAGGATGGCCGCGTCGTGCAGTCGAACTTCCACGACTATCGCGTGCTGCGCATCGACGAGATGCCGGCCGTGGAAGTGCACATCGTGCCGTCGAGCGAACCGCCGACCGGCGTCGGCGAGCCGGGCGTACCGCCGATCGGTCCGGCGGTGGGCAACGCGTGGGCGAAGCTCACGGGCAAGCGTGTGCGCGATCTGCCGTTCTCGCGCGCCGTCGCCGGCAAGGCTTGAGGGGGAGCGTCATGTCCATGCGCAAGTCTCATCTGTTGGCGGCCACGGCTATCCTGTTGACCGCGCCCGTGGCCCTGGTGGTGGCCGCCGCGACGGCAGCCGACACGGACCAGCCCGCGGCGCGCGGGCTGAAGGCGCCGGCCGATTTCGCCAGCGTCGCCGACATGAGCGCGCGCTCGGCGGCGTTGTTCACGGAGGCCGGCAAGGTCATCCAGCATGCACGCTGTGTAAACTGCCATCCCGCCGGCGATGTGCCGCGTCAGGGTGATGTTCGCCGCCGCCACGAGCCGCATGTGGTGCGCGGCGATGGCGGCATGGGCGCGCCGGGCCTGCGTTGCACCACCTGCCACGGCGAGCAGAATTTCGATGCGGGCCGCGTGCCAGGGCATCCACGCTGGCATCTGGCGCCGGCCGAGGTGGCCTGGGAAGGCAAGTCGCTCGGCAACATCTGCCGTGAGGTGAAGGACCCGGCACGCAACGGCGGCATGGATCTGCCCAAGCTGGTCAGGCACATGGCCGAGGATGATCTGGTCGGCTGGGCGTGGACGCCGGGTGCAGGCCGCGAGCCGGCGCCGGGCACGCAGAAGGCGTTCGGAGCCCTCATCCAGGCTTGGGCCGACAGCGGCGCCGCCTGCCCGGAGCCTTGAGGCTACGCCCGCCGTCGGTGCTCGAACGACAACGGCCGCATCGAGGATGCGGCCGTTGTCGTTCGAGACGAATTTCGAGGTGCGAATCAGCGCTACAGGGCGCGTGCGACGTTGGTGCCGGCCTTCAGCGAGGCGGCGAACGCTTCGTCCAGCACGAGGCGGACACTCGGAGTACCGGGCGACTGCTCGTCGCGCGCCTCGATCAGCAGCATGCGGCTCTCCGTCCCCGCGTCGAGCCCGCCGAGGCTGACCTCCCGCACGCCCGTCACCTTCAGCTTGCGTGCGATGCCGTCGCCTCCGGCCACCGAGATGGTGTCACCGCTGGCGAGCGGCGGTACCCAGGCGGCGGGGCTGGCGCCCGAGGGCAGGCGGCGCGACAGCCAGTAGTCCTCGCTGCCCGAGATGGTGGCGCTCGGCGTGCCGCGCACGGTCGAGCCGGTGTGCGAGCCGGCCATGGCGGCCGAGAACGACGACGCGATGAGGTGATCCGTGCTGGCGAAGCCGACCACCGCCAAGCCGCCGAGCGCCAGGCCGACGGTGGCCCATGTCGAGGCTACGGTGGCCCAGCGGCGCGGCGCGGCGCCAGCGCGGTGCTGCATCAGCGGAGCTGTCGACTTGGTCACGCCGAGGGCCGTCATGCTGTCAACTCCCTGTGGTGGTGTCGTCTGTGCCCGGGCGGGATATAGGATCGCAGCTGACTGTCGCCTAGACCCAGCTGCGCCTCGTCCCCGGCAAATCCGTGCCGGCGATCAGGTCCAGCCGCTCAGGTCCAGCCCTTTGCGGCCGGGTTGGTCGTCGTCCCGCCGCGGCGCGCGGTGGCCGAGACCCGTCGCAGATGGCGGAGGAAGGCCAGATTACCGGCTGCCAGCAGCGAGAATACGGCAGCCAGCGTGAGCAGCGTCGGAGTATACGGCGTGCGGCGGAAAACGGTTTCCTCGGACGCGGAACCGGGCCGCGCGGCAAGCGAGAGCGCACCCCCGCTGTTGGACACCGTGCGTGGCGCCGGCTCAGCCGTGGCGGTCAGCGCCAGCACGTCGCCGGGACGCGGGCTGCCGGCGGCGCTGCCGTCCGACCAAGACACGGCGCCCAGCAGGAAGGTGAACACGGCGAACGCACCGACCGCGTCGGCGAGGACGCGGCGGATGCCATGGCGGGCGCGGTTCCGGCGGGCGGCGATCGTCGATTTCATGACCATGGTTCAGTGTCTCCATCTGCGGCTCTTCGGCCAGCACATTCGTTACCAGGAGTTAATCGAACCTTTCTTTGTGGCGCTCGTGCGCCCTCTTCTTGACCATTGTCGTGTTTTTGCTGGGCATTTCGATTTGCGAGGGAGTCTGTGGCGGGTCCGCGACACACTGTTCACGGTTGTCGCGAGGCGGGCGCCCGGCCGATTGGCCCGTCGTCTCGCCTTGCTGGGCCGCCAGGCGCGCCGTCCGCCGGTCGAGGTCATTCGCGTGGCTGTTGTTGGCCCCGCCTCCCGCTGCTCCGCTTGCGCGGGACCGACCTTGGTGGGGCGCGGCGTCCGCTCGGCTTGACTTACCCTCCGGCCGGCGTAGCTTCCCGCGCGCTTCATTCCCGGTTCGCGGTTCGCCACAGCCGTTCACGTCCCACGCATCCGTATCGCGCCAACGCAAGGTCTCCCCTCATGGGCTTCATCGCCGACAGTCTCAATCGCATCTCGCCGTCCGCCACCATCGCCGTCTCGACCAAGGCGCGCGAGCTGAAGGCGCAGGGCCGCGACATCATCTCGCTCTCGGCCGGCGAGCCGGACTTCGACACGCCGCAGAACATCAAGGACGCGGCCAAGAAGGCGCTCGACCAGGGCAAGACGAAGTATACCGACGTCGACGGCATCCCGGAGCTGAAGGCCGCCATCTGCGCCAAGTTCCAGCGCGAGAACGGCCTCACCTACAAGCCGAGCCAGGTGTCGGTCGGCACGGGGGGCAAGCAGGTGCTGTACAACGCGCTGCTCGCCACGCTGAACCCGGGCGACGAGGTGATCATGCCGGCGCCGTGCTGGGTGTCGTACGCCGACATCGTGCTGCTCGGCGGGGCTAAGCCGGTGTTCGTCGCCACCACGCCCGAGCACGGCTATCGCCTGCAGCCGGCCGACCTCGACCGCGCCATCACGCCCAAGACCAAGTGGCTGGTCTTCAACTCGCCGTCGAACCCGACGGGCGCCGCCTACTCGGCCGCCGAGCTGAAGGGTCTGACCGATGTGCTGTTGAAGCATCCTCACGTGTGGGTGCTGACCGACGACATGTACGAGCACCTGCTCTATGACGGCCACAAGTTCGCCACCATGGCCCAGGTGGAGCCGAAGCTCTACGACCGCACGCTGACCATGAACGGCCTCTCCAAGGCCTACTGCATGACCGGCTGGCGCCTCGGCTACGCGGCCGGCCCCGAGCCGCTCATCAAGGCCATGTGCAAGCTGCAGAGCCAGTCGACCTCCAACCCCTGCTCCATCACGCAGTGGGCGGCGGTGGAGGCGCTGAACGGCCCGCAGGACTTCATCGCCCGCAACAATGCCGAGTTCGTCAAGCGGCGCGACCTCGTGGTCGCCATGCTCAACCAGGCCAAGGGCCTGAAGTGCCCCAAGCCCGAAGGCGCGTTCTACGTCTATCCGAGCTGCGCCGAGGCCATCGGTAAGACGACGGCGAAGGGCGTCGTCATCAAGACCGACGAGGATTTCGTGACCGCTCTGCTCGACGAGGAGGGCGTTGCCTGCGTGCATGGCGCGGCCTTCGCCGGCAGCCCGGCGTTCCGCATCTCATACGCCACCTCGACGACCGCGCTCGAGGAAGCCTGCAAGCGCATCCAGCGCTTCTGCGCCAACCTCCGCTAAGGCTCTTTGCTCTGGCGCTTCAGCCGCCCGCTCCGCGGCCGCGCCGGGCTCGGCGCATCGGTTGCCCACCCGCAACCGCGCCGTTCTCGGCGCTTCAGCTGCCCGCTGGACTGTGCGCTCCACCTGACCCGATGAAATGACACGGGCGTGTCTCCCACCGGAGCCACGCCCGCTTCTTTTCAACCGATGTCATGGCGCAGCTCGTATGTCGTCATGGGGTGCCGCCCTCGGCCGGGATGCGGCGGGCCACGTAGGCGGCGATCCGGGCGTCCGGCGTTTGCGCCGGAAACCGCCGGTGTAGATAGAGCGACAGGGCGACGAGCGCGCATGTGATCGCGATCACCGGCGGCAGGTGAGCGCTGATGTTTTGGCTGATGACATGCTCTTGGGCCAATCTGCGTTGCAGGTCGCTGTCGCTCCCGCATACATCTGAGCAAATGCCGCTGAAGAGCCCGGCGATATACCCCAGGCTCGCGTAAAGTAGCGTCGGGATGGCCATGATGCCGGCGACGAAAACCTGGGCGCGCGTTTGCGTTGCCTGCCGCCACGACAGCAGCCGGTAGGGCAGAACGGCCGCGAGAACCCAGAGCAGAACGACGGCGGCGAGGATCATGGCGCGGCCTCCGCCGCGACGGCGAGTTCAGCCGGCCTGTCGGTCCGCATCGGAAAGCGCCAGCGCAGATAGGGCGACAGTGGGATCAATCCGAGCGCTGCGACGAGCAGCAAAGTTGTGGCAGTTCGACAGGCTGCCATCAATTGTTGATAGATCGTCGGTGCCCGATCACCGCAAAAGCCGAAACAAAAGCTGTCGTAAATCACATGGAGGTAAATAAACACGCAGTACATTAACGGCGGCAGCGATGCTGCGAAAAAAACTCCAAGCATCGCAAGCCATTGAGAGCGCGGCCGCGAAAACAGGAGCCGGTAGGGTAGGACAGCTGCGAGAACCCAAAGCAGATTGAGAGCAACCAATAACGCGGGTCCTAGCCCCAGTGTCATTTCGAGTGCGTCCATGGCAGCTGCTCGGCTGGATGAGATCAACCCGAGCTTATTCTATCGCCCATGAAGGCGCAGTTGGCCCGCCCGCTGCATTTGCAGCGATTGCGTTAAGCTATTGCGCGCGGGGTTGCCAGAGCACCATCTTCTCCGGTGACCACAGGCCGGTGATCAGCTCGGCGCCGTCGGCGTTCGCCACCTCGATCTCGAGGGAAAAGCGCTCCTTGACCGGCGCACCGGAGGCCGGCGTGAACTCGCACACGGCGGTGAAGCCGGCCTTGTAGGCGCCGGCCGCCGAGCCGGGCTTCGTGGTCACGCGGCCATCCTCGGCGGCGCAGCTCACCTTGGCGTAATTCGCCGGCAGCTTGCGCAGCTCGGCTATCGCCTCGGCCTTGCCCATCAGGCCGCGCCGCGCGAGGCGAACGTTGGCCGCGAACAGACTGTCGTCGGCAAGCCCGGCGTTGAAGCGGTCGAGGAACTTCTGTGCCATCGCCTTGCCGCGCGCCTGGGTGTCGGCTTCCGGCACCTGCTCGGGCGTCCGCGCGCCGGGCGCGAAGAAGAAGCGCGCGGTGAGCGCGGAATGCTCCCACGGCACCTGGCGCCGCGCCGTCTCCTGCATGACGTCGTTGCGCACGCCGATGAGCAGGGTGGAGAGGTCCTCCTTGGGCGTGCCGAGCTGTTTCAGCAGCGCCCGCGCGTAGGGCGAGTTGCGCCCCGTGCCGTCGGCGGCGACGCTGCCCGGCTGCGTCGAGAAGCTGATCAGCGTGCCCTCGCCGGACTCGAATGCCGCCAACCCCTTGCCGACCGCGGCCGACCGCGTGCCGAGCGCCCGCGTCAGGTTGCGCGACAGCGGGTTGTCGCGGCAGGCGTCGAGGAAGATCAGGTTGGTGCTGGAGGCCCGTTCCATGGTGCGGTGGACGAGGTCCATCTTGACCATCTCGAAGTCGAGCCCCCAGGAGTCGACCAGCTTGGCATCGACGGGCACGAGGTAGTTCTGCCCGTCCACCTGCAGGCCGTGGCCGGCGTAGAAGAACAGGCCGACCTGGGCGCCCGACAGCTCGCGCGCGAACTCGATGATCTTGCGGTCCATGCCGGCCTTGTCGAGGTCGCGGCCGAGGATGACGCGGAACCCGAGCTTCTCCAGCGCCGCCGCCATGTCCTCCGAATCGTTCTTTGGGTTCGGAAGCTTGGGCGTGTGGGCGTAGGCGGAGTTGCCGATGACCAGCGCCACCCGCCTTTCCGCCGCCTGCGCCATCGAAACAGGTGCGAGGGGGAGGATCAGAAGCGCCGTCAGCAGGCACAGGATGGAACGTGGCATCGTCGACCTCCAATAAATTCCGACAACGTCAAAACATGCATCCCGAGAGATGGGCTCGACTTTAGACCAGGATGGGGCTGCGGGCCATGGCACATCGGCGGCGGACCTGCTTCCGCCGCGCGCCGGTCCGCCCCCGTTGGTCGTGGCGCCGGCCACGCAGCACTGATTTGCGTCCGCGCGTCGGGGACGCTATCTAACGCGCAGCATTGGCCACTCGCTGCCCCGGATGCGTTGCGATTGGCCCCTCCACCGCTCCAACAGCAAGGCGCGCGACCATGGCCGAGACGCAGGCAAAGACCCTCTATGACAAGATCTTCGACGACCACGTCGTCGATCGCCAGCCCGACGGCACCTGCCTGCTCTACATCGACCGCCACCTCGTGCACGAGGTGACGAGCCCGCAGGCCTTCGAGGGTCTGCGCATGGCCGGCCGCAAGGTGCGCCATCCCGAGCGCACGCTGGCGGTCGTCGATCACAACGTGCCGACCACCGACCGCTCCAAGGGCATCGACAACGCGGAAAGCCGCATCCAGGTCGAGACGCTGGCCAACAACGCGGCCGAGTTCGGCATCGAGTACTACAACGAACTCGACAAGCGGCAGGGCATCGTCCACGTCGTCGGCCCGGAGCAGGGCTTCACGCTGCCCGGCACCACCATCGTCTGCGGCGACAGCCACACCTCCACGCACGGCGCCTTCGGCGCGCTGGCGCACGGCATCGGCACCTCCGAGGTCGAGCACGTGCTCGCCACCCAGACGCTGATCCAGAAGAAGGCCAAGAACATGCACGTGGTGGTGGACGGCAAGCTGCCGCCCCACGTCACGGCCAAGGACATCATCCTCGCCATCATCGGCGAGATCGGCACCGCGGGCGGCACCGGCCACGTCATCGAGTACGCGGGCGAGGCGATCCGCGACCTGTCGATGGAAGGTCGCATGACGGTCTGCAACATGACCATCGAGGGTGGCGCGCGCGCCGGCCTCATCGCGCCCGACGAGAAGACGTTCGCCTACCTCAAGGATCGCCCGCGAGCGCCCAAGGGTGCCGCCTGGGACATGGCGATGAAGTACTGGGAGACGTTGCGCTCCGACGAGGGCGCGAAGTTCGACACCGTCATCAAGCTCGACGCCGCCAAGCTGCCGCCGACGCTGACCTGGGGCACCAGCCCCGAGGACGTCGTCGCCATCACCGGCCGGATTCCCGATCCGGCCAAGGTGGCGGACGAGAACAAGCGCGCCTCCATGGAGCGGGCGCTCGCCTACATGGGCCTCACCCCCGGCACGAAGATGACCGACATCCCGCTCGACGTGGTGTGGATCGGCTCGTGCACCAACGGCCGCATCGAGGACATGCGCGCGGTGGCCCGCATCGTCGCGGGCAAGACGGTGTCGGACAAGCTCGCCTACGCCATGATCGTGCCCGGCTCCGGCCTCGTGAAGGAGCAGGCGGAAGCGGAGGGGCTGGACAAGATCTTCAAGGCCGCCGGCTTCCTGTGGCGCGAGCCGGGCTGCTCCATGTGCCTCGCCATGAATCCGGATCAGTTGAAGCCGGGCCAGCGCTGCGCCTCGACCTCGAACCGCAATTTCGAGGGCCGCCAGGGCTTCAAGGGGCGCACGCACCTCGTCTCGCCCGAGATGGCCGCGGCGGCCGCGCTCGCCGGCCACTTCGTCGACGTCCGCACGCTGGGAGCGTGAGGGGCGAGCGGAGGCGGCGGTCTGCGAGAGCGCGGCTTGGCCCACGCTCTTCGCTGTTTTTGGGGGCTGCGCGGCGATGCGGGACAGGAGCGGGCTGTTCGCAAAGGAAGCCGGCGCCGCCACCACCGCCGACGACCATGCGGCGGCCTATCGCGCCGACATCGATGGCCTGCGGGCTGTCGCGGTGGCGGCCGTCATCGCCCACCATCTCGATCGCGACGTGCTGCCGGGCGGCTATCTCGGCGTCGACGTGTTCTTCGTCATCTCGGGCTACGTCATCTCGGCGGCGCTGCTGCGCCTGCCCAACCAGTCCGCGCAGGCGTTCCTGCTCTCGTTCTACCAGCGCCGCATGCGGCGCCTGCTGCCGGCGTTGATCGGCTGCGTGCTCGGCACGGCGCTGGCCGGCTCGGTTTTCATCCCGCCCTCATCCGAGCTGAGCAACGCGCTGTCGACCGGCATCTACGCCCTGTTCGGGCTTTCCAACATCCATCTCTATCGCCAGGCGCTGGACTATTTCGGCATCTCGGCCGACCTCAACCTGTTCACGCACACCTGGTCGCTGGGCGTCGAGGAGCAGTTCTATCTCGTCTATCCACTGCTGTGTTGGGTGGCGGTGGTGGGGCGGAAACGCGTTGCGGCCGAGGCGGGCCGGCGCATGCTGATCCTGGTCCTGTGCGGGCTGGTCGTCGCTTCGCTGGCGCTTTTCGCATGGCACCTGAAGACGGCGCCGCAGGCCGCCTATTACCTGATGCCATGGCGGTTCTGGGAGCTGGGTGCCGGATGCCTCGCCTTCCACCTGCATAGGCCGCATCTGCGCTCGCCGGGTGTTTCGGTGGTCCGGCCGGGTTTGGCCGAGACCCGGCCGGGGCTGGCCGCGACACGCGCCGAGGCGCTGACAGTCGTGGCGGCGCTCGGCCTCGGCGTCGCGCTGTGCCTGCCCGTGGCGTGGCAGGCGTTCTCCACCCTGCTCGCGGTCACGGCGACGACGCTGCTTCTGGTCGTCGAGGTGCCAGGCGCCGCGCTGCACCGGCTGTTGACGGCGGCGCCGGTGGTGCACATCGGCCTCGTCTCGTATTCGCTCTACCTGTGGCACTGGAGCGTGATCGCGCTCAGCCGCTGGACGATCGGCCTGTCGTGGCGCACGGTGCCGGTTCTGCTCGTCCTCATGCTGGCGCTGGCGGAACTGAGCTACTGGCTGCTGGAACGGCCGCTGCGGCGACGCCCCTGGGCGCGCAGCGACGGCCGAACGATCGGCATCGGCGTCGCAGCGCTCGCCCTGGCCTGGCTGCTGGTCTTCGCCGTCCACAAGCCGCTCAAGGGCGTGCTCTACGCCGGTACGCCGCCGGCCCTGGCGCTGCGAGGCGTCGAGACGCTGATGGCCGACAAGCTGCGCGATGGCAAGCTGATCTGGAACCCGGAGACGTGCGTGCTGGCCGACAACGCCCAGGTCGGCAAGGCGATCGATTGGGAGCGGTGTCGCGTCACGCCGCCCGACGGACCGCTCGGGCGCAATGTCCTCGTCGTCGGCAATTCGCTCAGTGCAGCCGAGTTCGAGATGTACCAGGTGCTGGTGGACAAGCGCCTCGGCAACGTCGTGGTGACCTCGGCCTGGGGGGCCTCGCCGGTCGCCGATATCCCCAACACCGGAAAATGGGCCGCCGCCAACGATCACTACTGGGAGGTGGTGGTGCCGAAGCTGATGCAGCGCCTGGGGGCCGGCGACGTCCTGCTGATCGTAGCCGACGTGTCCGACCTGACGCCCGCCGTACAAGACAGCGCGACGCGAACCAAGCTGGCGCAGTTGCACGGCGGCCTCGATCGCCTCGCATCGACGTTGGCGGCGAAGGGGGGCGCTGTGCTCTTCCAGTCGGCCAATCCGTTCCTGCGCGAGGCGGGATGCACACCGGAAATGGCCAAGCGGCAGTGGTTCCACGCTGCCGAGCCGGTGCTGTGCCGTTACCTCGGGCGTGCCGAAACCCTGCTGCGCATGGCTCCGCTGACCTCCGAGCTGGCGCGCCTGCGCGCGGCGCACCGCAATTTCCACGTACTCGATCTGTTGCCGGTGCTCTGTCCCGGCGCCTCGTGCCGCTACACGGCGGACGGCGGCGAGAGCTATCTCTATCGCGACGGCTATGCCCACCTCAGCGTCGAAGCCAATCTTCTGGCGCAGCCCGTCCTGGAGCACGCGGCCCGCGAGGCCATGGCGTCGGTGTCGGCGCCGCGCTGAACGGTCCTGATTGCGCCGGCGGCGCGGCGCTACTTGCCGAGTTCGGCGTCGAGCTTGCCGAACATGTAGGACCACTTCTTCGTTTGCAGCTCGACGAGCTGCTGCATGAAGCCCTTGAGCTGCTTTAACAATCCGCAGTCTGGAGATTTCGCGTCGGCGCCTTCCTGGCCCATGCTCGAGATCTTGCCCAGGAGGTCCTCGGACGAGGTGTCGAGCCGGGCGATCTCGTCGTCGCGCACGAAGGGGGCTGCCTCCTTGAGGAAGGCTTCGTGCGACCAGCCGCGCTTGTCCTTCAGCTGGCGCAGCTTGTCCTGGAACGCAGGCTTGTTCTTGAGGTTGAGGTCGCGCAGCACGCCGGCCGCTTCGTCGACGACGGCCTCGAAGTCGACCTTGGCGCAGGAGGTGTCCTTGTCCCCGCTCTGCGTTGTCGCCGCCCCCGCCGCTGCCATGCCCCCTGCCACGCCCTGGATACCGATGCCTTGGCCGGCCATGGTGGCCTCCTGGGCCAGCGCGGGGCACGGTGCGGTCGAGGTCCCCAGCAGCGCGACCAGCAGCGCGGCAGTGGCGCCCTGCGCCACCGTCGTTGCCCTCGGTCCGACGCGCTTCCTCACGCCCACCACGTGCACCTTCCCCCTACGCCCTTTTTGTTTTTCTCTCCGACCACCCATGGCGCAGAACCGGCGCTCTGGCAAGCGCGGTCCCGGCAAGCCATTGAAGCGGCCCGTGAAGCGGCTGCACTTTGAGGTTCATGTGGCGTGCCGAGACGGGGCGGGGCGCCAGCGGCCCTCGGCAATCAGGCGGCGCGGATCGACCGACAACCGGCAGACGTAGACCCAGGCCGAGAGGAGCGTGCCGCCGGAGAGGCGTACCGGCATCAGGCGGCGCTCGTATTCATCCGCCTTCCCCCCCTCGCGTGGTGCGCCGTGTGCGGCTGCCAGCTGTGCACCGTCCAAGCCCTCGTAGGCGTCGAGCCAGGGCAACGAGGCGGCCGGGTCGGCGAGCCGCATGACTATCCCGTGCACTGCGTCGCCGGGATCGGAACTCGGCACCAGCCCCGGATACTGGCCGAGGTCATAAAGGCGGGCGCAGACGCTGGCGGCGCCGAGGCTGCGGCCTTCGCGGGCAAGCCGCGCGCGCATGTCGGAGCCGAAGGCGCCGGTCGTATGCGGCATCAGGGTGCCGTAGACAAACAGGTCAGGCACGGTCTCGGACACGGTCTCGGTCACTTGGCATTGGCTCCGGTGGAGAGGAGAGCGAGGCGTCAGCCGCGGCCCCGCTTCAGACGATGAGTTCGAGCTTCTGACGCCGGTCGGGGCAGCCGATGGGGCCTTCGTCGTCATCGTCGCGCGGCAGGGGACGGCGCTGCTCGCGGTGCGGGCGCTGGGGGTGGCTCGGCAGCGGCTCGGCGCGCGGGCGGCGCGGCGCGGCTTTCGCGGCTGGCGGCTCGCCCTCGTCGGCCACCGTGGCCGCGACGGGCGAGGCACCGCGCTCGGCCGCCACACCGGGCGTGCGCGCCCAAACGACGGCGGCCGCGAGCGCGAGCAGCCCGGCAGGCATACGCGATAGGCGTTTCATCGGCGCATTCACTCCTGGCCCGCCCTCTCCTCGCCATCTCGGCCTGCCCGCCGCCACCCCTTGCCCGCTGCGGCGTGCCGAAAGGATGCAGTGGGATACCTCCGATCGTCACACGGGGCACGGCAGACATCAAGATTGCGATCCATTTCGTGCCGGATTGAGACGCCTCGCGGTGCAATTGAACGCCGCAGCGCGCCGAACCGCGTACCGGCCGCTTTGGCGCCGATCTTGCTCTCACGTCAGGCGATCCCTGAACCCGAGATCGAGGCGAACTCCCCGTGAACTCCCTGGCCGTGAACTCCCTGAGCTGGCACCCCGACGAAGACGTGACCCCGACGCCGCGCGATGTCGACGACATGGCGAGCGTGCTGGAGGGCCGCCACGGCCTGCATGCCGCCGAGGTGGCCGAGTTCTTCTCCAGTCTGCATAGCGTCAAGGGCGATGCGGGCCGCTGCTGGGCCTGGGCCGGCGTCGCCGAGAAGGTGCGTCAGCGCGAGCGCAAGCGCTTGCAGGAAAATTGACGACTGGCGGCGATACTGGCCGTCCGCCCTGTCCGGGCGGACATACAACGCCTTCGTGCGTCGCAACGGGCAGGTCTCGGCGCGACCCGCGGTGAAGCGACGGCCGGATTCGCAATGCCCACGTCCACGACCCAAGCTTCGGCCGATTGGAGCCCGCGAGCCCGTGCGCGCGGGGTGTGGGCCGAGGCGATGCGCATCGCGCGCGGAGCCGACGAGCGCGACCGGGCGCAGCGCGATGCCGTCGCGGCCTTTGCCGTCAGAGTGGCCAGCGCCGGCATCCTCTACCTGTCGCAGGTCGTCATGGCGCGCTGGATCGGCGGCGCCAACTACGGCATCTACGTCTTCGTCTGGAGCTTCGTGCTGCTGCTCGGCGGCCTGTCGGGGCTGGGGCTCAACCTCGGCATGATGCGGCTCGTGCCCGAGTATGGCGAGCGCGGGCAAACGGCTGAGCTGCGCGGCCTGCTGCTCGGCGGCCGTCTCATCGCGCTGGGTGCGGGGACGGTGGTTGCGGCACTCGGCCTCGCGGCGCTGTGGCTGCTGCAGTCCCACATCTCTGAACTCTACCTCGTGCCCGCCTGTCTGGCGCTGGTCTGCGTGCCGCTCTATGCGCTGACCGACGTGCAGGACGGCATCGGGCGCGGTTCCGGATGGATGGGCATCGCCCTGCTGCCGCCCTACGTGCTGCGGCCGCTGCTGCTGCTCGCCGCGATGGCGGCGGCGCATGTGGCCGGCCTGACGATGACGGCGGTGACGGCGGCGGGCTCTGCCATCGTCGCCACATGGGGCGCGGGGCTCATCCAGACCATGATGCTGGCGCGCCGGCTGCGCGCCGCCGTGAAGACTGGTCCGCGAAGCTACGAAGCCTCCCGCTGGCTCGCCACCTCGCTGCCACTCGTCGTCATCGTCGGCGCCGAGATCATGCTGCAGAACACCGACATCTTCGTGCTGTCCCGCTTCGTCGATCCGGCCGAGATCGGCATCTACTACGCGGCGACCAAGACCATGAGCCTCATCATGTTCGTGCACTATGCGGTCGGCAGTGCCGTGGCCAACCGCTTCGCGGGCTTGCGTGCGCGCGGCGACGAGGCGGCGCTTTCCGCCTTCGTGCACGACGCGGTGCACTGGACGTTCTGGCCCTCGCTCGCCGCCGCCGCTCTGATCCTGGCGCTCGGCATGCCGCTGCTGTGGCTGTTCGGGCCGCAGTTCACGCACGGCTATCCGGTTATGCTGGTGATGGTGCTGGGCTTCCTCGCCCGCGCGTCGACGGGGCCGGCCGAGTTCCTGCTCAACATGCTGGGTGAGGCGCGGCTCGGCGCGGCGATCCTGTTCGGAACCGTGGTGCTCAACATCGGGCTCAACCTGGCGCTGGTGCCGCGCTTCGGCATCCTCGGCGCCGCCTCGGCGACGGCGACGAGCCTTGCGATTTCGGCCGCGCTGCAGTGGTTCGCCGTGCGCCGCCAGCTCGGCTTCGATGTCGCCATCTGGTCGAACCTGCGCCGCGCTGCCGCCGTCTGATCGCGCCCGGGCGGGTTGGCGCCATGCGAAAAGGCCCGGCTTGCGCCGGGCCTTTCGTCGTTCTCCGGGTCAGGCTTCGCCGCGCCGGCGGCTCAGCGGCGGAAGAAGGCATCCGAGCGCATGCCGGGCAGCAGCGGCGGCGTTCCGTCGAGCTCGATGGTCACCTCCAGCACCTCGACGTCGGTGGCGCGGCGTGGGCCGCGCAGGCCGATGCGGGGCGGGGCGAGCGAGGGCGCCATCACCGTCACGCGGCCCTCGAAGTCGCGGCCCGGATAGCTCGAGGTGCGCACAAATGCCTTCTGGCCGATCTTGATCTTGGCCACGTCCGCTTCCTCGACCTCGGCCTTGACGCGCAGCACCGACATGTCGCCGAGGAAGACGAGCGGCTGCTCCGGCGTCGGGGCCACCATCTCGCCGAGCTTGGCGTTGAGCTGCAGCACGGTGCCGGCCGAGCCGGCGCGGATGCGCGTCTTGTCGAGCAGGGCTTCCGCCACCTCGACATCGGCGCGGGCCGCGGAGAGGCCGGATTCCAGGCGGTTCGGCGCCGGCAGGCTGGCCTTGGCCTGCGCCTTGGCGAAGGCCAGCCGATCGCGGGCGAGGCGGTCGCGGGCGTCCGACACGCGCTTGCGGGCGTCGCTCAGCTGCTGCTCGGAGCCGGTGCCGTTGCGGCGCGCAGCGAGCGCGTAGTCCAGCTCGAAGCGGGCACCCGTCAGCGCGCGGCCCGCCGCATAGACGGCGTCCTCGGCCTTGGCGATGTCCTCGCGGCCCGCCGTGATCGGCTGCGCGTCGCGCTCGCGCTTGCGGGTTCCGGCTTCGGCCTCGGCGGCGGCGAGACGGGCGCGCGCCTCGTCGTCCTCGAGCCGGATCAGCAGTTCGCCGTCCTCGACCGTGTCGTTGACCTTGACCAGCACCTCGGCGACGCGGCCCAGCATGCCGGCTGCGATGCGCACCTCGCCGCCGCGCGTCTCGACGCGCCCCGGCGCGGCGGCGACCCACGCTTGCTGGCCGGCGCTGCCGGCTGCCTGCTGGCCGGTGCCGCCGGTCGTCGCCGTGACCGGCGTGCCGGGCTCGGCGGAGGCCGCCGGCCTGGCCGGCGTGGCGACCGTGGCGGTGGAGACGGACGCCTTCTTCAGCGAGCCGCCGCTGGCCCAGAAGCCGGCCGCCGCGCACAGCGCGATGAGGGCCGTGGCGCCCGCGTACTTAAGCATTCGGTCGCCGACGGAGCTTGAAGCCGGAGGCTGCTGCTGCGGCTGCGACGCGCGAGGCGGGCTGCTGCTGTACGGGCTGTTCAACGGGCTGTTCGACTTCGACTGCATGATCGGTGCTCCTGTCGGGCGATTTGTGCGTGCCGCGCTCATCCGAGACGATGCGGCCGTCCTCGATGGTGATGACCCTGTCTGCATAGCCGAGCGTGCGGTGGTCGTGTGTCACGCACAGAACAGCTCGCGATTTATCCTTGGCGACCTGCGCCATCAGCTCCATCACGGCGCGGCCGTTCTCGCTGTCGAGCGCGGCGGTCGGCTCGTCGGCGAGGATGACGGACGGCGCGCCGGCCAGCGCGCGGGCGATGGCGACGCGCTGCTTCTCGCCGCCCGACATGCGGCCCGGATAGGCGCCCATGCGGTGGCCGAGGCCGACAGACTTGAGCGCATCCGATGCGGCGGCTTCCGCGTCCGCGATGTCGCTGTCGCGCACGTCGAGCGCCAGCATCAGGTTCTCCAGCGCGTTCAGCGTCGGGAACAGGTTGTAGGACTGGAACACGAAGCCGACGTGGCGGCGGCGGATGTCGGCCAGGCCTTCCGGTCCCTGGCCCGAGGCCGTCTCGCCGGCGATGTCGAGGTCGCCCGTGGTCGGCGAGAGGATGCAGCCGAGGATGGACAGCAGCGTCGTCTTGCCGGAGCCGGAAGGGCCCATCAGCAGCGTCAGCTCGCCGGCCTTCAGCTCCAGGTCGATGCCCTTCAGGATGGTCAGCTCGCCGGCGCCGGTGCCGACCGTCTTGGTGATGCCCCTGGCCGACAGGATGGTCGGCAGCACCGGGGCGGCTTGGTCGGAAGCTGTCGCGTTGTCCTTGGACGGCATGGCGGGGCTCGCTGGCTTGCGGTTGCTGGTGTCGGTGGGCATTCTCGGCTCGCGGGTCATCGGTTGAACACTCCGGCCGGATCGATGCGCGTGACCTTGAAGATGGCGGAGAGGGCGGCCAGCGCGCACATGCCGATGGTGATGGCGAGCAGCGTGGCGGCGAGCGTCGGCGTCATGACGATGACGAGCGTGGTGTCGTGCGCCGCCCACACGATGAGCAGGCTCAGGGCGAGGCCGAGGATGTAGCCGACGATGGCGGAGATCATCGCCTGCACCAGGATGACCTTGTGGATGTAGCGGGCCGAGGCTCCGAGCGCGCGCAGGGTGGCGAACTCGTTGATGTGGTCCTTGGTCTTGGCGTAGAGCGTCTGCGCCACGATGACGATGCCGACGATGAGGCCGAGGATGGAGCCGGCAATCAGCGCCGAGCCGGCTCCGGTTTCGTAGACCCAGTAGTCGATGCTGCGGCGGCGGAACTCCTCGTGGGTCAGGATCTCGGTGTCGGGCAGGCGCTGCTTGAGATCATTGCGCACGGCGTCGAGGCTCGCCCCCGGCGCCAGCTTGACCAGCGTGTAGGTCGACTGCTCGGGGGTGGCATCGAGCAGCGTGCGGGCACGCTCGATGGACATGAAGATGTAGGGCTGCGTGGTGAAGGAGCGGATGCCGTTGGTGACGACGGCGACGCGCACCTTGGCGTTGTTGACCTCGGCCGTGGAGTCGAGCCCGTCGATGCCCAGGTCGCGGAAGTAGCTGCGGTCGGCGGCGACGGCGGTGGGAGCCGACATCTCCTCGACCTTGCCTTCGACGATGTTCCACGGCTTCAAGCCGCCGCGCGCCCATTCGGTGCCGATCAGCAGCACGGCGGTGGTGCCGCCCTTGGGCTTCCTCCAGCCCGCGTAGCCGACGATCAGGTCCTCGGTGCCGGCGACGCCGGGGGTGGCGAGCACGGTGTACTTCTCGCGGCCCGTCAGCAGCGTCGGGTCGTCGAAACTCTTGGTGCCGAGCGGCACGATCCACAGATCCCCCTTGGCCTGGTCGAAGACGGCGCCGATGGTGCGCTCCATGCCGAGGAAGAGGCCGAACTGGATGGCCACGAGCACGACGGAGAAGACGATGCCGACCAGGGTCACGATCAGGCTCAGCCTGTCGTGAATCATGTTTCGGAAGGCCAGCTTCAGGGACATTTTCCGGGCCGATTTCATCCTGCCTCGCTCCTCGGGATTGGCAATTCAAGGTTGGCGGTCGTCGGGCGTTGCGACCAGGATCGGTTCGGCCGGAGTGCCGTGCCGTCATCCTAGCGCGCAGCTCGGCGTTTCGCGCCGGTCACGATGGAGAATGGCGAACGCGGGGGATCGTCGCTGTTCCGGGCGGCACATGGAGCCGTTAACCGTTGCACGCCCGGCCGCCGTCGCGGCGCAGGGAGCACGAAAAAAGGGGCCCGCCGCGGTTCGGCAGGCCCCCAAAGTGAATGGATTCCAATGACGAGTTGGCGCGCGTCAGGCCCCGAGCCCGGCGCCGCGCCCTCTGCTCAGTAGCGGTAGTGGTCCGGCTTGTAGGGACCGTTCTGCGGCACGCCGATGTAGTCGGCCTGCTCGGGGCGCAGCTTGGTCAGCTTGACGCCGAGCTTCTCGAGGTGCAGGGCGGCGACCTTCTCGTCGAGGACCTTCGGCAGGGTGTAGACCTGCTTCTGGTACTTGCCCGGATTGGCCCACAGCTCGATCTGCGCCAGCGTCTGGTTGGAGAACGACGACGACATCACGAACGAGGGGTGACCCATGGCGTTGCCGAGGTTCACCAGACGCCCCTCGGACAGCAGGATGATGCGATTGCCGCCGGGGAACTCGATCTCGTCGACCTGCGGCTTGATATTGGTCCACTTGAAGTTCTTGAGACCCGCGACCTGGATCTCGTTGTCGAAGTGGCCGATGTTGCAGACGATGGCGCGATCCTTCATCTGCCGCATGTGCTCGACAGTGATGATGTCCTTGTTGCCGGTCGCCGTGACGTAGATGTCGGCGCGCGAGAAGGCGTCCTCGATGGTCGCAACCTCGTAGCCCTCCATCGAAGCCTGCAGGGCGCAGATCGGGTCGATCTCGGAGACGATGACGCGGGCGCCGGCCTGACGCAGCGAGGCGGCCGAGCCCTTGCCGACGTCACCGAAGCCGGCGACGAAGGCGACCTTGCCGGCGAGCATCACGTCGGTGCCGCGCCGGATGGCATCCACCAGCGACTCGCGGCAGCCGTAGAGGTTGTCGAACTTCGACTTCGTCACCGAGTCGTTGACGTTGATGGCCGGGAACAGCAGCTTGCCCTGCTCGGCGAGCTTGTAGAGGCGGTGCACGCCCGTGGTCGTCTCCTCGGAGACGCCCTTGATCGACTTCGCCACCTCGGCGAACCAGCCCTTCGGCTTCTCCTTCAGCATGCGCTTGATGAGGGCGAAGAAGATCTCCTCCTCCTCGGAGCCGGGCTTGGACAGGAACGCGGTGTCGCCCTGCTCGGCCTTGAGGCCATAATGGACGAGCATGGTGGCGTCGCCGCCATCGTCCAGGATCATGTTCGGCACGCCGCCGCCATGCCAGTCGAACAGCTTCGCCGTGTAGTCCCAGTACTCGACCAGCGTCTCGCCCTTGTAGGCAAACACCGGGATACCGGCAGCGGCGATGGCGGCCGCGGCGTGGTCCTGGGTCGAGAAGATGTTGCACGACACCCAGCGGACGTCGGCACCGAGCGCCTTCAGCGTCTCGATCAGCACGGCGGTCTGGATGGTCATGTGCAGCGAGCCGGCGATCCGCGCGCCCTTCAGCGGCTGCTGGGGGCCGTACTCGGCGCGGATGGACATCAGGCCGGGCATCTCGGTCTCGGCCAGTTCGATCTCCTTGCGGCCGAACGGGGCCAGAGACATGTCCTTGACGATATAGTCGCCCTTGCTGGCGACCGCGCGTGCGGCTGTCATCTGAAAAACCTCACAAATTCGTTTCGTTGAGCGGGCTTCGAGGGAAGCTTGCGGGCGCGCGTGACAGCGCGGTCTGTCGCGCCTGCTGCCGTGCGATGTACCGCCCGGGCAGGCTCACCCGCGGTCATATAGCGCCGGCTTCAAGCTCGCGCAACAAGATATAAACAAGTCCTTATGTGCCTATCCGAGGCCGTGGAATGGCATGTACATGGTTAAACTTTACTTCTAGAATAGGTGTTCAGTCGAATTTCCAGCCCTTGCGCGGGCTCTGACAGGTCAGAAATTCCCGTTCAGGACCCAGACTAAGGCCCATCACGCCATGCCAAAGTCTGACCACCGCGGTCCCGGCGACGCCGATGCGCGGCATCGCGCGTCTGGCAACGTGGCCATCGTGGTCGCGCTGTCCCTGCTGCTGCTGGCGCTGACCGTTGGTGCGGCTGTCGATCTCACCCTTGCCATGCGGGCGCGCACGATCACGCGCGAAGGCATCGATGCGGGGCTGATGGCGGGCATCCGCGCCATGCACCTGGAGGGGCTGGCCCCGGACGCTGGCATGCAGGCGGCGCAGCAGGCCTACGCGGCCAACGTCGTCAATCGTGGCAGTGTGGTCATCGACAGCATCGCGTTCCAGCCGGCCGACGAAATGACGGCCGTCGTCGCCGTCGGCTCGGCCCGGATGCCGACCCGTATCCTCAGGCTGATCGGCATCACGAGCCTGCCGCTGGTCGGCGCCGATCCGGGCAAGGCGATCCGCACGGTCGGGGTCAATGCCGTCCAGAGCCTGGAAAGCGCCCTGGCTGTCGCTACGCCGGCCCGGCTCGACGCCGAGGCCATCGGGGCGGTGCAGGCCGCCGCCAGCGCCTTTGCCGGCATGATCGTCTGGGATGAGCGCAATGGGCACTCGTCCCGGCTCGCCCTGGTGCCGTTCGCTTCGGGCGTCGCGGTCGGGCCGCTGATCGGCCTGGTGGCGCGCCCGCCGGCGCCGGTGGCCGTGTTTGCCGTGGCGGGTGGGCGCCGTCAGCGCCTCTTGCAAAGCGGCTGCGTCGCCGAGCGCGGCGGCAGCGCCGCGGCGACCGACGCTCCTCCGTCGCTAGTGCCACTGTCGGCCGTGTTCACGGCGACGGGCCTGTGCGATCCACGCACCAGCATCGTCCTGCCGACCACCGACAAGAGGGAACTCGACGCGGCCCTTGCCGGCCTGCGCAGTGGCGGCGGATCGGCCCCCCATCTTGGCGCCGCCTGGGCGTGGTATCTGCTGTCGCCGCGCTGGGCCGATGTTCTGCCCTGGCCGCAGCGGCCGCCCGCTGCCTACGCCGACACGGTGCGGCCGTCGTCGGGGCGTCCCGCCGCCGTGCGCAAGAGCGTCGTACTGCTGGCCGACGGCGTATTCGACACCCAGTTCTGCGACGGTAGCGGCGGGGCGCTCGATCTGCTGTCGGCCATTCCCGATGCCGCTTCGCCGCAGCTTTCGACCCCGATCGGGGCTTGCCTGGCGCCCAACGGCGCGTCGGCGCGGCAGCTGGCCGCCCTGTGCGAGGCGATCAAGGCGGTCGGGATCTCGCTGTTCACCATCGCCTTCCCGCTCGCCACCGCCGACCAATCGGTGCTCGAGGCCTGCGCGTCGGACCGCCAGAGCTTCTACCGGGCGCGCAACCGCCTGGAGCTGTTCAACGCGTTCCGCGATATCACGCTCAGGCTGACGACCATGCTGATGGCGCGCTGAGCGCGGTCAGCCGTCGAGATCCTCGCCGAAACCTTCCTCGACGAGGGCCACGATGGCCTCCAGCGCCTCCGGCCCATCCGGCCCCTCGGCGACGATGTGCAACGTCGAACCGGGGCCGGCCGCCAGCATCATGAGTCCCATGATGGAGGTGCCGCCGACGGTCTGGCCGTCCCGGGTGACGTGCAGCGTGGCGTTGAAGCTCTCGGCGCACTTGACGAACTTGGCCGAGGCGCGGGCGTGCAGCCCCTTGCGGTTGCGGATGGCGACCACCGCTTCCGGCTTGCTGCTGTTGTTGATCGCGCCCATGTGCCGCGTACTCTTTCCAATGGCCCGAGGCCTGCGACGGAGCCCCCAGGGTCCTGCAGGTGATGCGAAAAAAGCCCGTCTCAGGGCTTCGTTGTGCGAGCATCGAGGACGCCGGACAACTCCTGGCTGGCGACCTTGATGTACCGGCGGCCCGCCTCGCCGGCACGCGTCACCGCCTCGGGCATCGCGACCTCACCGCGGATACTGGCGAGCTTGACCAGGATCGGCAGATTGATGCCGGCGATGACCTCGACGTTGGCCTCGTCCATGACGGAGATGGCGAGATTGGAGGGGGTGCCGCCGAACATGTCGGTCAATACGACGACGCCGTCACCGCTGTCCGTCTTGCGCACCGCACCGAGAATTTCGTCGCGCCGCGCCGCCATGTCGTCCTCGGGGCCGATGGCGATGGTTTCGAGCTGCGTTTGCGGCCCAACGACATGCTCCAGCGCGGCACGGAATTGCTCTGCCAGACCGCCGTGCGTGACGATGACAAGTCCGATCATTCTCGCAAGCCGTTCGTCGTCCTAGGGGGGTTGGCCTTGGCCGGCGCGATGGCACCGGCCGAGATGGTGCCGTCGGGGCCAGTTCTCGCGGGGCGGCGACCATGCAGTGCCGCAGGCATCCTTGAATTCGCGACGCAGAACTGGAACGACCGCCAGTCGTTGGCTCGTCGCCGACCGCATGCCGCACAGCGGAGCAAAGTGGCAAGTGTGCGGGCAGGATGCAAGAGGGGAATTGCCGAGTTGCCGCTCGGCGTGGCGATGGGGCCGCATGGGCCGCCCGGATCGCGAGCCGATTTTCGCGCCGGATCGGTGGTTTCGCGGCGTTCATTCCGTCCGTTCGCGGCCACCACGTTCGTCCGGCAGCACGCTCGGGCTCTCGGGCTAAAGGCGCGCCAGGGCCAGCCGCAGCTTGAGCGCCGCCGAGGTCTCGAAGGCCGCCAATCGCAACAGTGGCAGGGTGACGCCGTCGAGGCTGACCTCGGGCGGCGGGTCGGGGAGGCGGGGCACGCGATCCGCGGCCACCAGGTCGACCACCAGCCGGACCTCGGCCTGCTCCTCGAACGGCAGGCGCACGATGCCGAGGCCGCGCACCTCGATGAGGCCGGCCAGCCTGGCCGGCGCCCGGGCCAGCAAACGGCTGCCCCGGCGCTCCAGGATGACGCGGTCGTCGGCGACGAGGCGCGCGGCATGCGGCAGCAGTGGCGAGAGGGCGCCGGCGATGCAGCGCAGCGCGAGGTCGGACTTGCCGGAGCCGGAGGCACCGCGGATCAGCGCCGCGCGACCGTCGGCGGCGATGGCGGTGGCGTGCACGGTCGGGGTCGCCTCGGCTTGCGCCGCATGGGCCGGCACGGCGGCGGCGCGGCGCGTTTCAGGTGCGTCGGCCAAGCAGTGATCCCCCGCGCTGGCTGCTCACGTCGATGGCCGGCAGGCGGACCACGAAACGGGCGCCGATGCGCCGGCGCTCGGCTGGCCTGGCCTGGCTCGCAGGCGTGCCGGGCTTCGCCGTGCTGGCCGGAGCGGCGGCCTCGTAGCGGTTTTCGGCCCAGATGTCGCCGCCGTGCGCCAGCACGATCTCGCGGCTGATGCTCAAGCCGAGCCCCGAATTCTTGCCGCGCTTCTGGTCGGTCTCCGGACGGTCGGAATAGAAGCGGTCGAAGATGATGGCGAGCCGGTCCTCGGGGATGCCGGGGCCCTCGTCCTCGACCACGATCTCGACCTTGCCCAAGCCCGAAACAGGGCCGGCAGGGGACGGGTGCCCCGAGCCGTGGCCCGTCATCCCTGACGGCACCGCGTGCACGCGCAGGGTCACCGTGCCGCCCTCGGGCGAGAACGAGAGCGCGTTGTCGACCAGGTTGGTCAGCACCTGCCCGAGGCGGCCGTCGTCGCCCATCACGATATAGGCGCCGTCGTACGGCGCCGGCTCGATGATGAGGGCGATCGAGCGCGGCTGGCCCGACAGGATGTCGCGGAAAATATCGCATACGCCCGACAGCACGGCCGTGACGTCGACCGGGCTCGACTTCTTGCGGGCGAGCTCCGCATCCAGCCGCGAGGCGTTGGAGACGTCCGTGATGAGGCGGTTCAGCCGCTTCAGCTCGCTCTGGATCTGGCCGATGAGCTGGTCGCGCTGCTCCGGCGTCTTGGCGTAGGCGAGCGATTCGGCGGTGGAGCGGGCGGCGGTCAGCGGGTTCTTCAATTCGTGTGCCACGTCGGCGGCGAATTTTTCACTGTTCTCGATGCGCTTGAACAAGGCCGCGGTCATGGCGCTGAAGGCGCGCGCCATGCGCCCCACCTCGTCGCGCCGTTCCGCGTAGCGCGGCAGGTCCTGTCGCGAGTTGATGTTGCGCGACAGCGTCTCGGCCGTCTGCGACAGGCGGCTGATCGGCTGCGCGATGGTGCGGGCCAGCAGCAGCGACACCACGATCGTTGCCAGCAGCGCCAGCGCCGCCAGCCAGAAGATGACCATGCGCTCGTCCCAGATGATCTTGTCGATCTCGCCTGGATGCGTGGACAGCAGCAGCACACCCTGTACCGCTCCCTGGCGCTGGATCGGCACCGCCATGGCCGCCATCTGCTCGCCCTTGGCGGACAGCAGCAGCATCGGTGTCGCGGCGCCGTTCAGCGCCTTGTTGACGGCCGGGTAGCTCGTCACCTTGCCGGTGCCGAGTTCGCGGTACACGTCCATCGAATTGTCGATGATCCAGTACGTGAAATAGGTCCAGAAATCCTTGGCCCGGTCGCCGCCCTCGATCTCGGGCCGCATGATCTGGCCGCGCGACAGCAGCGTCTTGGTGTCGGCGATGAGGCGGCCCTCGCGGCCGTAGATGCGCGCGCGCGTGTTGGTCGGCCCGATCAGGCGGCGCAGGATCGGCGTCACGCGCTCCGGCTTCAAGGACAGCTCCAGCGCCGCAAAGCCGTCGTCGCGGAACGGCACACGGCTGCCTTCGGCCTCCGGCAGCTTGTCGGGGTCGATGACGAGCGCGCCGTTGTGCTCGCGGGCATCCGCCGCGATGGCCTTGGCGATGATCTCGCCCTGCACGCGCAGGCTGTCGATTTTGGCCTGCAGCAGCCAGGCGTGATGCTGGCTGACGTAGAGGATGCCGCCGAGCAGCAGGAAGAAGCCGACCAGATTGGCGGCCATGATCCGCCGCAGCAGGCGCGCCGAGATGAAGCGGGTCAGCGGCTGGCGGGACAGGAACTCGCGGATGCCGCGGCGAACGCTGCTCCCGGGCGCGACGGCCACCAGCATGCGGCGCCCGCCTTGCACGAGGCGGTCCTGCCACGCCGCCCAGGCCTGGGCTGCGTGCGCGGCGCTGGGCCGCGCCTCTGCTACCGGTGTTTGCGTGCCGGAGGCGCCTGCGGCCGGTGCAGCGGCGGCCGTCGCGGGGGACGCGGCGGACGCCGGGGCGGGGGGCGATGCAGCCGCGGCAGCCGCCGCCGCGCGGCGCCGCGCCCTGGCGCCGGCGCCCACGTCTCCCGAATCCGGTCGCTCCTTGTCGAGCGTCAAGCGCCTCTCCGCCGGCTGTCGACCTGTCGTCATGGCACCGCCTGCCCGTCGCCGCGCTTTGCGCGGAAACGGGCGGGCGACTACCGTAGTCTATACCCGGACGCGAGTGTCAGGCTTCCTTGAAGCGATAGCCGACGCCGTACAGCGTCTCGATAACGTCGAAATCGTCGTCGACCTGCTTGAACTTCTTGCGCAGACGCTTGATGTGGCTGTCGATGGTGCGGTCGTCGACGTAGACCTGATCGTCGTAGGCGGCGTCCATCAGGGCGTCGCGGGTCTTGACCACGCCGGGGCGCATGGCCAGCGCCTGCAGGATGAGGAATTCGGTGACCGTCAGCGTCACCGGCCGGTTGTCCCAGTGGCAGGTGTGGCGCTCCGGATCGAGGCGCAGCTTGCCGCGTTCCAGCGAGCGGGCGGCTTCCTGCTCGGTCGGCGCGGCGCCTTCCTTGCCTGGCGCCGCGCGGCGCAGCACGGCCTTGACCCGCTCGACGATGAGGCGCTGCGAGAACGGCTTGGCGATGTAGTCGTCGGCGCCCATCTTGAGGCCGAACAGTTCGTCGATCTCCTCGTCCTTGGAGGTGAGGAAGATGACCGGCATGTCGGACTGCTGGCGCACGCGGCGCAGCAGCTCCATGCCGTCCATGCGCGGCATCTTGATGTCGAAGATGCCGAGGTCGCCCGGCTCCTCCGTCAAGGCCTCGAGCGCGGAGACGCCGTCGTTGTAGGTGCGGACCTTGTAGCCCTCGGCCTCGAGCGCCATCCTGAGCGAGGTCAGGATGTTGCGCTCGTCGTCGACCAGCACGATCGTGCTCTTCTCTTTCATTGCTTTCGCCCTCGGCGGCAGGACTGTTCCTGGTTCACGCATCTCATGTGGCCACAACTTGGGTCAATTGTGGCAGCATGGTCTGCTCCTCGCCGCGTGAACCGGCGCTGAACGGATGAAAGCTGATAGGCTCCGCTCGCCGTTCTGACAAGGCCGCCGGTTTGGCGCGGCGTCGGAGAGCTGCCGATCCCAACTCCCCAACCGGACCCACCAGGAGGCACGTTCCATGACATCGACCGAAACCGCGGGACCAGCCCCGGCGCCACGGCGTGAGATGACGCCGGCGGAGGCGGCGCGCACGCTCGTCCGCCGCGCCCGCAAGGCGACGCTCGGCACCCTGGAGAAGGGCACCGGCTACCCCTACGCCTCGCTGGTGACGGTGGCGACCGAGCCCGACGGCACACCGCTGCTGCTGGTGTCGCGCCTGGCCGTGCATACGCAGAACCTGCTCGCCGATGCGCGCGTGAGCCTGCTGTTCGACGGTTCCGGCGCCGACGGCGACCCGCTGGCAGGCGGCCGCGTGACGCTGGTCGGCCGCGTCGCGCCGACCGAGAGCCCCACGGCGCGCGGCCGCTTCCTGGCCCGCCAGCCCGGAGCGGCCATGTACGTCGATTTCCCGGATTTCCGCTTTCTCGCCCTCGCGCCCGAGAGGGCGCACTACATCGGCGGTTTCGGCCGCATCGTCGACCTCAAGCCCGATGACCTGCTGCTGCGGCCGGTGGGCGCCGCTCTGGTGGCCGCCGAGGCCGACATCGTGGCGCACATGAATGCGGATCACGGCGAAGCGCTCGGGCTCTATGCCACCCGCCTGCTCGGCCGCCCGGCTGGCGCCGGCTGGCTCATGACCGGCATCGACCCCTACGGCCTCGACCTCGTCAACGGCGAGGCGGCGGAGCGGCTGTGGTTCCCGAGCCGGATCGACACGCCGGATGCCGCGCGGCAGGTCCTGGCGGCGCTGGCGCGCGAGGCGCGGGCGCGCCCGGCGGCATAGGCCAAAGGCTCGCAAGACAGGCTCGGGACTTGGCGCGGAGCCCTGGGCCGTCGACGGGAGGTCCCGACGGAGCCCGCATCTTCCTGTTCAGGTTACCGCCGGCTGCGCGGCGAACGAGGAGCAGGGATGCGATAGGCGCATAACTCCAGCCGTGTGCGATGCACCGAGTGCACGACTTGTGCACCATTGTGCATTCGGCGGCACAAGGCTTTTTCGCTGGCAAGTGCCTTGAGCAGCCTCAGGGCATTAAACAATTTGCAGCGATCGACTTTCGACTTAGGGAGAACTTGTGCCCCTGCCGGCCGGGGCCTAATCGACTGGGCATCCTGCCGGCGCCGAGACACCCTGGCCACCCATCTGGCCACGAGCCGAAGGCGTTGAACATCGAGGAATCAGGGCGACTGCCTTTCGGGCGCCGCACCGCAGGAACACATGAAGCGAGACAGAGCGCGTCGTCACCGTCTTCGGGGCGTGGGCCAGGCGCTATCGGCTATTTCCGCAACTCGGACCAATCCGCAACTCGGACAAAGACAGCACGCTCATGACCACGCACACGTTCTCCCTCGCCGGCGCCGGCAAAGTGCACACCAACAACTCGGCCACCGAGTTGATCGAGGCCTCCATCGCCCGCAACGAAGGCCGCTTTGCCGCCAATGGCGCGCTGGTCGTCGAGACCGGGACGCACACCGGCCGCTCCGCCCAGGACAAGTTCACGGTGCGCGATGCCACCACCGAGAAGACCGTATGGTGGGACAACAACAAGTCGATGACGCCGGCGCAGTTCGCCACGCTGCTCGCCGACTTCCAGGCCCACATCAAGGGCCGTGAACTCTATGTGCAGGATCTGTTCGGTGGCGCCGACCCGACGTTCCGCCTGAACTGCCGCATCGTCACCGAGAAGGCCTGGCACGCGGCCTTCATCCGCCATCTGCTGCGCCGCCCGGACGTCTCCGAGCTGGCCGGCTTCGCGCCGCAGTTCACGGTCGTCAACCTGCCGAGCTTCAAGGCCGACCCGGCCCGCCACGGCTGCCGCAGCGAGACCGTCATCGCCTGCGACTTCACCAACAAGATCGTGCTCATCGCCGGCACGCTCTATGCGGGCGAGACCAAGAAGAGCGTGTTCTCGTACCTGAACTTCATCATGCCCGAGAAGGGCGTGATGCCGATGCACTGCTCGGCCAACATCGGCAAGGGCGGTGACGCGGCCGTGTTCTTCGGCCTGTCCGGCACCGGCAAGACGACGCTGTCGGCCGAGCCCTCGCGCACGCTGATCGGTGACGACGAGCACGGCTGGTCGGCGAACGGCGTCTATAACTTCGAGGGCGGCTGCTACGCCAAGACCATCCGCCTGTCGAAGGAGGCCGAGCCCGAGATCTACGGCGCCTCGACGCGCTTCGGCACGGTGCTCGAGAACGTCGTGCTGCGCGCCGACCGCACACCCGACTTCGACGACGGCAGCCTCGCCGAGAACTCCCGCTCCGCCTATCCGCTGGAGTTCATCTCCAACGCCTCCGCCACCGGCCGCGGTGGCCACCCGAAGAACGTCGTCATGCTGACGGCCGACGCCTTCGGCGTGCTGCCGCCGATCGCCAAGCTGACGCCGTCGCAGGCCATGTACCACTTCCTGTCCGGCTTCACCGCCAAAGTCGCCGGCACCGAGAAGGGCGTCACCGAGCCGCAGCCGACGTTCTCGACCTGCTTCGGCGCGCCGTTCATGCCGCGTCATCCGAGCGTCTACGGCAACCTGCTGCGCGACCTCATCGCCAAGCACGGCGCCGACTGCTGGCTGGTCAACACCGGCTGGACCGGCGGCAAGTACGGCGTCGGCTCGCGCATGCCGATCAAGGCGACGCGCGCGCTGCTCAACGCCGCCCTGTCGGGTGAGCTGGCCTCCAAGCCGATGCGCATCGATCCGGTGTTCGGCTTCCAGGTGCCGCTCGAGCTGGCCGGCGTCGATGCCAAGATCCTGAACCCGCGCGAGACCTGGGCCGACAAGGCCGCCTACGACGCCCAGGCCAAGGCGCTGAGCGACATGTTCAACAAGAACTTCGCCAAGTTCGAGGCCCACGTCGACGCCGACGTCAAGGCTGCGGCTCCGGTGCTGCGTCAAGCCGCCGAGTAGGCGCGCCACGCGCCGGCCGACGTCCCGCAGAAACAATTTGCAAGGGCGGCTCTCACGAGCCGCCCTTGTTGCTTGCGCGCTCCGGCGTGAAGGAAGCGCTCGGGCGACTTGCCGGACTGAGCGAGCAAGCCAAGCCCAACGCAAAAAAGGCCGCCCCTTGCGGAGCGGCCTTTCCAGCTTCGGGATGTGGTCCCGAGCTTACTTCGTGGCCGGAGCGGCAGCGGCCGGAGCTGCCTTGGCGGCGGCCTTCGGCGGCACGGTGGTGGTCACGCCGGCAGGCGCCGTGGCGGGTGCCTTCGGAGCGGCGGCAGCGGCAGCCGGCTTCTTGACGGCGACGCCAGCCATCTTGTGGCAGTACGGCGGCTGCACCTTGCCGGTCTTGCTGTTGGCCTTGGTCGGCACGGTCCAGCCGCAGACCGAGTTGCCCTTGCAGGCGGTCTCGTCCAGGCCCTTGCAGGGCGAAGCGGCGGGAGCAGCGGCCTTCTTGACCGGCGCCGTGGCTGCCTTGGCATCCTTGACCGCCGGCGCGGCCTTCACGGCAGCCGGGACGGCCGGAGCAGCCTTGACGGCCGGCGCGGCGGGAGCCGCGGCAGGCGGTGTCTGCGCGTTGGCGGTCACGGCGAGGAGGCCCAGCAGCGCGGTAGCAGCCGACACGCTGAGACCTCGGGTGAGAAACTTCTTCACGGCAGTCTTCTCCAATGGTTGTTGCCCGTGGCGCATCATATCATCTGCGTCTCGGACAAAAACACGGCACCCCGATGAATAGTTGTTCACAACCCAGATGACCATCCAAGTGCCTGATCGAGCCGGTCATCGCCCCAGAACAGCTCGCCGTCCGCAGTCTGAAATGTCGGTGCGCCAAAGATGCCGAGGCGCTGCGCCTCCTCGGTCGACCGGCGCAGCTCGGCCTTGTTGTCCGGGTGCTCGGCCTCAGCTGAAAGCTGCATGAAATCAAGGCCTAGATCGTGCGCGACGGCCGCCAGCACGGCGTCGTCCGCGATGTTGCGGCCGGCGCCGAACTGGGCCGCATAGACGCCCCGCGTGAAGCGGTCGACCCAGCCCTCGCGAACCCCGACCTGCGCCATCCGCGCCGCTTTCAATCCATTGGCGGGAAACTGTTCCGGCATGCGGAAGGAAAGATCGCGGGCGGCACACAGGCGCTGCATGTCGCGAATCATGTAGCGGCCCTTGGCCGGGTAGATGTTGAAGGGCGAAGTGTTCCAGCCCTGTGCGGCGAAGATGGGGCCGAGCAGGAACGGCCGCCAGACGATGGGCACGCCCGCGCGCGTGGCTGCGGCCCCGATGCGCATGGCCGAGAGGTAGGAATAGGTCGAGGCGAACTCGTACCAGAACACGAGTGGGGAGGGCATGCGAGGGGCTCCGGCCGGTCGCGGCGGGCGCAGCGGTGCGCCGCGCGCGCCGGGGCAGCATCGCATCGTGGCCGGTGCGGGTCCAGGCTGCCGTGGGGTGACGGGCGGCAGCGCGCCGCAGGTGCCGAGGCCGGCGCTGGAGCGGAGGGCGGTCGATGCCGGCGCTGGAGCAAGCCGGTGCCGCGTGCCCGGGGCTATGCGTCGGCAAGCGGCGGCACGATCGGCAACCGCTTGTGGCGGGCGCCCATCTCGGCCACCAGCGCGGCGAGGTGCTGCGCGCCGGCCGTGACGCCGTGGTACTTGCCCTTGCGTTCGCGGCCGATGAGGCCGGCGCCGAGCAGCCGCTGCAGATGCGCGGTGATGATGCTGTCCGAGGTCTCGCCGCACACCTGCGACACCAGCGCCGACAGCTGCGCCGAGCGCAGAGCCTCGTTGGTGCGCTTCACGGCGCTGAGAATGACGTATTCGCGCAGCAGAACGTCGTCGCGATCTCGGGCTTTCAGGTTGTCCTGCTGGGGCGGCTGGCGCCTTTCGTCGGCACCGTCGCGGCGTCCGAGTTCGTCGAGAAAGGCGTCGAGCCGGTCGCGGATGCGGCGGCCGACCAGTTCGGCGGCGGCGGCGTCGTGCTCGGCCAGTTCGCGCACCGCGCTGCCGATGCCGCGCTGATAGCGGGCGGCGAATTCGGCCACGATGCGGTCCTTGTCGATCTCGTGGCGCGCGAACGAGGCCAACAGGGCGTCCGTGTCGTCGGCGGCCAGAAGCTGCGACAGCAGCTCGACCAGGCGCGCGTTCACGTCTTCGTTTCGATCGGCAACCATGGCGGCCTTGCACAGGAACAAACTCAGAGGCCATCAAGTTATGTCAGATACGAACGAACGGCAAGTTAGTTGGATCGCAACAGTTGTAGACATCAGCCAGCGATGGTAGTCCGGAAGTGCGGAAAGTGCGGAAAGTGCGGAAAGTGCGCCAATCCATTGTAGTTTATGTGCCGTTAACCAATAGCTGCTAGCGTGGGGCGGCCTCTCTTCGGTGGACGCCCAGCTGAAAAACTGATACATGATACTCATCGATAGTCAGTTCGGTGAGTGCCATGTTCGATGTCATTGCCCCCACCCCCCAGCGTGCCAGGCGCGGCGGCCAGAACCCCAAGACCGGCCGGAACCCCAAGGCCGGCCGGAACCCCAAGACCGGCCAGAAACCGAAAGCCGGTCGGACGCCGAAGGCCGAAGCCGAGCCCTCGGCCGCCGTCGAGGCCAGAGCCGGCGCCGACGCCGCCGTTTCCGGGCAGGCCGCGAATTTCCAAACCGAGCTTCTGACAGGCCTCGCGCCGCGCGCCGAGGCCGATAGGAAATCTGTTGGCCGCAAGCCTTTGGGTGGGCGCGGCCGGAAGCCGGGCGCAAAGCGCCGCAAGGCGCGCCGGATTTTCATCAGCTACCGGCGAGCCGACAGCTCCACCGTCAGCGGTCGCATCTACGACAGGCTGAAAGACCGCTTCGGCAAACGGGCGGTGGTGATGGACGTGTTCGACATCAAGCCGGGCGTCGACTTCGAGATCTTCATCGCCGAAACCATTCCACGCTGCAGCGTCGTGCTGTTGCCGATCGGGCCGGAGTGGACGGCGCCGAAATCCGGTGTGCCGCGTCCCTTGTTCTCGGCCTCCGATCCCGTCCGGCGCGAAATCGAGATCGCGCTCGCCAGCGACGTGCGCATCGTGCCGGTGTTGGTCGGCGGCGCCCGTCTGCCACCGGCCAGAGCGCTGCCGAAGGGGCTGAAACAGTTGTTGAAGCGTCATGCCGTATCGCTGCGCGAAGACCCGCATTTTCCCGACGACCTCGCCCGTCTCATCGAGCATCTCTAGCGCGGTTGGCACTGGGCAACCGAAGCGCCAGGCAAAGGCGCGGATGCGGGTGGGCATCGGAAGCGCCAGGCGAAGGCGCGGATGGCACTGGGCAACCGAAGCGCCAGGCAAAGGCGCGGTTGGCACTGGGCAACCGAAGCGCCAGGCAAAGAGCGCGGATGCGTGTGGGCATCACGCGGTTATGCGGCACTAACAGGTTGCTGAAAAACTCAGGAGACTCGGTTGCAGAGACTCCCCTAACGAGGTCTGTGATCGAGTAGAAGGAAGCCGAACGTGTTCAACCACGCTCAGATCGACCACAGGTGCCGTCGCCCAGGGGGCAAGAAAACCCTTTTCAGCGGCCTGCTAACCCCGGTAGCGAGACTGGTGGGGGCGCCCTGGCCGAGAAACTGGCGGGGCAGCGTCATGTCTTGCGCATTTCACTGGCTTGCTTCATTAGGTCAGCAGCGCTCGGATGCCCAGCTTCGAGCGCCATTTTTAGCCATTTCATTGCGAGTTCAGCATTTTGCGGAACCCCGCGCCCCAACAAATACTTTCTGCCCAACTCGCAGAATAGTGTCGCGTCAGTTCGTGGCGAGCTATTCTCCGACTGAAGCCGTGTCAACTTTGCAATCAAGTTTCCCCAATCTTCACATTTTTCAACACCCAACGGCCAATTCATAAAATTGGCCGCCTGGACGTCAGAAAATTCAAGCGGGACAATGCATTGCGCGATGAAGGCTGGGCACAGAATATCGCGACCAAGGCCGTGTCGAGCCTCCTTCCTGACCCATCGACTATGCACTGATCGTGGACTCCAGAGAACTACAACAGCAAATGCAGCATCGATAGCAGCATCAAGTGCCTCATCCCACCGCTCGCCTACTTCAATTCGCGAATCAATAAAAGTTGGCACATTTGAGCGCAGCAATTCCGCTGCTATCCTGTTCGCGCAAGCCGCATCTTCCCTGGCATAAGACACAAATGCGTGGCGCTCAGCGATTGTCGGCATGGGCACTGCCTCCGCGCAGCACCTCGCCAACTATGTCTGCAGCGACGATTTCTGCGTAATTGTGGCATATCTCAGGAAGCTTCCTCCCGACTTCATTCGCTACCGTTTCGGGCAATGTTGCGGCAAGTTTGCTTGGGACGTTTTTCAACTGATGGTACACGAATGCTCCAAGAATGGGAAGAAACACCCAAAACACAGGAACTTTCATCGCAGCTACGGCTGGAAACAGGATAATTAACAATTTAACGATCGTTGTTTTTACTAGTATGTATATGCCGACTTTCTTCAGTCCCGCCGCTACCGCAAGCTTCATCAGCGTGCCGCTGGCCAATTTTGCCGATGACGCCGAAACGAGTTTGGCGAGGGCTAGTTTGCCACTCGTAGTCATCGAGGCTTTGATCAGGGCTGCAATCACGGTTTGAGCGCCGGCTGTCTGCAAAACAGCAGAAGCATTTTCCGCAGCAGCGCGAGCAATTTGCTCAGCCGCGAGTTGGGCCGGCTCCGCGCCAACGGTGCTCAATACTTCAGCTCGTAGCCATGCCGCATCTTCAAGAACGGAAGACCTTATCTCCGCGTTCACGTGTTGGCCAGGAGCCAACGCTTCAAATATCGCGAGCCGTGCAGGCTCACTGTTGAGTTCTCGAACTACTGCCTCCTCAGCCGCTTTCACTATTGGAGCCGTGATTTTGCTGTCGAGATCGCTGCCCTCAAACGGTTGTTCCCTTATAAAGCACCAAAGTGCTGTTGCGTACTGCACGCTTACTTCAGGGGGGTGGTTGCGACCTCCTTCCTGAACGAATGTCATGATTTCAGATGACGGCGCTGCCAAAATTCGCTCTCGCACGTCGGCTCGTATGCGGCTGCGAACGCTCGCATTGACAGCCTTGTTCAAGTCCTCGGCAATTGCCTTTACCAGATCACTCATGTTCCCCTCTCGTGAAGTCTAACGAGTGCTGAATAATAGCCTGAGGCATTCAGTGCTGGGGGCGGTCTCTTCTGCGTTCGTGATGCAAGCACCAACGTCTTGGTCGATGCATGCCCGGACAACAGACGCTTCCGAAGCGGTGTGGCTGTGAGCGACGCGGCATTGGAGCAGAGCCGGACGCTCGCTTGTCCGCATCGAATGGTAACGGACGTTTGCTGTCAAGGGTGCCGAGGGCGCGTGGGAGGGGGCGGCGGCAATGACGCCGGCAACCGACATGCAAAACCCCGCGTGCCTCGAGGCACGCGGGGTTTTGCAATTACGACATCGAACAGCGAACGGGGCGCTTCAGGCCGCGCCGGCGGCGCGCTCGGCTTCCGTCTTGCGCTCCTGCTTCTTGCGCTCGTTGGGGTCGAGCCAGCGCTTGCGCAAGCGGATGTTCTCCGGCGTCACCTCGACCAGTTCGTCGTCGGCGATGTAGCTCATGGCTTTCTCGAGCGTCAGGCGCATCGGGGGCGTCAGGATCATGGCGTCGTCCTTGCCGGCGGCGCGCACGTTGGAGAGCTTCTTGCCCTGCGTGACGTTGACGACGAGGTCGTTGTCGCGCGTGTGCTCGCCGACGATCATGCCCTCGTAGACGCGCGTCTGCGGCCCGATCATGAACGGTCCGCGATCCTGCAGGTAGAACAGCGAATAGGCGGTCGCCTCGCCGGCGCCGTTGGAGATCAGCACGCCGGTGCGGCGGCCCTGCACCTCGCCCTTGTAGGGCAGGTATTCGTGGAAGATGCGGTTCATCACGGCGGTGCCGCGCGTGTCCGACAGCAGCTCGCCCTGGTAGCCGAGCAGGCCGCGCGTCGGCACGTAGAACACCATGCGCGTGCGCCCGCCGCCGGAGGGGCGCATCTCGATCATCTCGCCGCGCCGCTCGGAGAGCTTGGAGACGACGACGCCGGTGTGCGCCTCGTCGACGTCGATGATGACCTCCTCGATCGGCTCCAGGCGCTGGCCGGTGGCCTCGTCCTGGCGATAGACGACCTTCGGGCGCGACACGGTCAGCTCGAAGCCCTCGCGGCGCATGTTCTCGATCAGGATCGCCAACTGCAATTCGCCACGGCCGGAGACGGTCAGCGCATCCTTGTCCTCGCTGTCGGCGACGCGGATGGCGATGTTGCGCTCGGCTTCCTTCAGCAGGCGGTCGCGGATGACGCGGCTCTGCACCTTGTCGCCTTCCTGGCCGGCGAAGGGGCCGTCGTTGATGCGGAAGGTCATCGACAGCGTCGGCGGGTCGACGGGCTGGGCCTGGATCGGCTCGGAGACGGCCGGATCGCACAGCGTATCGGCGACGGTGGCGACGCTCATGCCGGCGACGGCGACGATGTCACCCGCCTCGGCCTCGTCCACGGCCGTGCGCTCCAGGCCGCGGAAGGCCAGCACCTTTTGCACGCGGAAGGTCTCGAGCTGCTTGCCGTCGCGCGACAGCGCCTTCAGCTGCATGTTGGGCTTCAAGCTGCCGGAGGCGATGCGGCCGGTCAGGATGCGGCCGAGATAGGGATCGGCTTCCAGGGTGGTAGCGAGCATGCGGGTCGGGCCGTCCTCGACCGTCGGCGCCGGCACGTGCTCGAGTACGAGATCGAACATGGGCGCGAGGTCGACCTTGGGGCCGGCCGGGTCCTTGGCCATCCAGCCGTCGCGTCCCGAACCGTAGAGCACGGGGAAGTCGAGCTGCTCGTCGCTGGCGTCGAGGTTGGCGAACAGGTCGAAGATCTCGTTCAGCACGTCGGTGTGGCGCTCGTCGGGGCGGTCGATCTTGTTGACGGCGACGATGGGACGAAGGCCGCGCTTCAGGGCCTTGGAGACGACGAACTTGGTCTGCGGCAGCGGGCCTTCGGAGGCGTCGACGAGCACGATGACACCGTCGACCATGCTCATGATGCGCTCCACCTCGCCGCCGAAGTCGGCGTGGCCGGGCGTGTCGACGATGTTGATGCGCGTGTCCTTCCACACCACGCTGGTGCACTTGGCCAGGATGGTGATGCCGCGCTCGCGCTCCAGGTCGTTGGAGTCCATGGCGCGCTCGGTCACCTTCTGGTTATCCCGGAAGGCGCCGGACTGCTTCAGAAGCTGGTCGACCAGCGTCGTCTTGCCGTGGTCGACGTGCGCGATGATCGCGATGTTGCGGAGCTTCATGGGGGTCCTTGCGGCGAAAAGGGGCGAGCCGCGACGAGCGGGCCTGACGTGCTTGGCAGGCCTCGCCATTGTGCGGCGCAATAATTCTGGTTGCGCGCGGACGTAGCACATTGTTGCGACAACCGCCAGCCTGCGGGCCGGTCAGCCGAGCCGGTCGCCGAGTTCGTGGCGCAGGACGCCGACGGCCTTATCCGCCTCGGCCTGGGACGGCAGGGTCCGCAAAGGGTCGAACCGCCGCCCGTCGTGCAGCACGATGACCGGAGCCCAAACGGTGTCCGTATCGCCGTTCGCTCGCTCCTCGATGAGCACGCGGCGGACATCATGGAACTCGAAAGCGACGGTCCTGGGCGCGTAGACCCTGGCCCAGTAAAGTGTGATCGTGCGCCGGTCCCGATCGATGACGGCGGTGGTATCGGCCTGGTCGTTGAGCAGGGACAACACCAGGCTCACGAGCCCGGCGCCGATCAGAAACGGCCAGACCGATCCCCGATCGACGACCACGACGACCGCCACCCCGCACAGCAGGACCGCGTCGATCGTCGCGAGCGTGGCTAGGCCCACACGCCCAAATCCGCCGCACTTGTTGCTCAGCCGCGTGATGCGGCCATCGTTCACGATCTCCATGACGTAACGCCTAGCACGGATCGATTTTCGGCCGGTTAAGCCGGCCGATGCGCCGCGGCGCACACGGTACGCTCCTTGCTCGGGTCCCACCGACGGCGTGCGGGCGCGTCCCGGTTTGACACAAGACGACAGGTTTCACCCATGTTCGAGCGCAACAAGATCGAGACCGGCAGCGTGCCGGCGGGCGGCACCGCGGTCGGCGTGCCGGTCGAGATCACCCTGGCCGACGGCAGCACGCTGGAGGGCAAGGTGCTGCTGGCGCAGGGGCGCTCGATCTGGGACCTGCTCAACGGTCCGTCGTCGTTCATGGAGGTCGAGCCCTACGTCGGCGAGCGGATGTATCTCGCCAAGGGCGCCATTCGCGGCCTGCGGCTGATGCCGATCCCCGGCGCCGGCCACCTGCAGGGACGGTTGCGCGAGCTGGATGGTTTCGATCCCTTCGGCGTGTTGGGCTTGAAGCGTGACGCCTCGTTCGAGGATATCCGCGCCGCCTACCACCGCATGGCCAAGCTCTACCACCCGGACCGCTACGAGAGCGCCGGGCTGCCGCAAGAGGTGCGCGACTACCTGTCCGCCGTCGCCCGCCGCGTCAACGTCGCCTTCGCGTCGCTCGAAAGGGCGCATCAGAGCGCGCGCGATAAGCCCGCCTACCAGCCCTCGACGCCCGTCTATACCTCGCCCGGACGCATCTGACGCCGGGCCGCACCGCTCCGGGGGAGCGGGGGGGCGAGCCGGTCGGTCGCGGCCCCTCACCGGGATGCCAAGCCCGGCCCCGACCAAGCCCGGCCCCGACCAAGCCCGGCCCTGGCCTCCGCCCGGGGCCGGGCTTTGTGTCTCGGCGCCAGCCACGGGATCCCCTTTCCCCTGACCATGGGCGCATCCCAGAATAGTGCGGAGCTGCCACAGTGCACGGATTGCGCGCAGGCGCAGCATGCAATCGGTGGGGGAGTGCATTGATTATTGCAATCTAAACGAGCATTGTGCCGCGAGAACACGTTTGATTCCTTCTCGCCCGAGATTGCCACAGCGGGGGCCGTGCATGATCGTTATTGTCGAGCAACGTCAGTCTGTTGCGGCTGCCTATAAAGCCATGTTCGGGCGCGAGGGCGTGGTCGTGCTGGCACAATCACCGGGCGAGTACGAGGAGTGGAGCGCGTCGGCGCCCGCTCCCGAGCTGGAGGCGGTGGAGGGAATTCTGCTGGGCGATGCGGCCGACCGCGAAGGGTTGAGCCAGCGCATCCGTGCGCGCAGCAGGGCCGCCCTCGTCGCGGTGCTGGAGGAAAAGTCGCTCGAGGAGACGCTTGGGTTGTTCGCGGCGGGCGTCGACGACGTGGTGCGCAAGCCCGTGCACGTGCGCGAGATCCTGGCCCGCGTGCGCGCCATTCGCCGCCGCGCCAAGGGCGACCTCGGTGGGGCCGTGATCGGGGAGATGCGGGTGTTCGCCGACGGACGCGACCCGGAGGTCCGCGGCGAGGTGCTGCAGCTGCCGCGCCGCGAGCGGCGCATCCTGGAGTATCTCGTCGCCAACAAGGGCTGCCGGGTCAGCAAGTCGCAGATCTTCAACTCGGTCTACGGCGTATTTAGCGACGATATCGACGAGAACGTGATCGAAAGCCACGTCAGCAAGCTGCGCAAGCGCCTGCGCGCGCGGCTGGGCTATGACCCCATCGATTCCCAGCGCTTCCTGGGCTACCGCCTGCTCGACATGCCATTTCCAGCTGCGTCCGTGGTTGCGGGCGGCCGGAAGGCGCTGCCGCTGGCCGCGGCTGCGCTCGGCGGGGGCGGCGAGGCTCGGGCGCCGCTCTATGCCGGCGGCGCTGCGGAGTAGTTTTCGCCCGTGGCCGCTGTCCGGAGCCGGCCGCCGACAAACGCGGCCCGCGGGGCTTGGTGGCTGCGTGGCCTGCACCTGATGCCTGCGTGGCCGCCGCGCCGTGGCTATGCCTGTCACATTCGGCTGCCTATAACCGCCTTTTGCAACGATGGCGGCGGCCGATCTGCCACGCGGCGCGCGCGCCGTTCCCCACGATCGGGCGCCGCGTCCGAGAGGCGCCGATGCCGAACCTGGATCGTACTTCCTGCCGTTGGTTGGTTGCGGCCCGTTCGCGATCCCTCGTGGAGGCTCGCCGATGGGCCGCCTGAGGGGGGGCGCCGTGCTGGCGGGCTTTGCCGCGCTCACCGTGCCGCTGCTGCCGGTGCAGGCGGCCTTGCTCCGCGTGTCGCCGCGATGGGCGCGGCGCTTTCCCCACTGGTACCACCGCCAGGTCTGCCGGCTGCTCGGCGTTCGCCTGCACGTCGAGGGCGCGGTTCCGGCTGCGGCCCCCGTGCTGCTGGTCTCCAACCATACGTCGTGGCTGGATATTCCGGTTCTGTCGGCGGTGGCTCCGGTGTCGTTCGTCGCCAAGGCCGAGGTGTCCGGCTGGCCCGGCGTCGGCACGCTGGCGCGGTTGCAGCGCACGGTGTTCGTCGATCGCGAGCGGCGCGCCAAGGTGGCCGAGACGGCAGGCGAGATCATGCAGCGCCTCGGCATCGGCGATCACGTTGTGCTGTTTGCCGAGGGGACCTCCAGCGACGGCAACCGCGTACTGCCGTTCCGCTCGTCGCTGTTCGCGGCCGTCAAGCCCAGCCGGGCCGTGGTCGGCAGCGCGAGCGCCGCGGGGGACGGTTCCGCAGACGCGGCTGGTGCGAGGCATGCGGTGCCGTTCGTGCAGACGGTCGGCCTCGTCTACACTCACCTGCACGGCGTGCCGCTGGGACGCGAGGCGCGCGCCCTCGTCGGCTGGTACGGCGACATGGAAATGCTCGGCCACGCCTGGCGCCTGCTGCAGGCGGGGCCTCTCGACGTCACCATTCGGCTGTCCGAGCCCGTGCCGCTCGATGCCTACGCCGATCGCAAGCAACTCGCCGGCAGCAGCGAGACGGCGGTCCGGCAGGCCGTCATGGGTGTGCTGCGCGGCTGGAGCGCGCGCGAGCCCCATGAGGTGACGCAGCCCGATGCGGAAGCGCGCGGCGTTGTCCGTCCGGCGGCGGTCGGTCGCGCTCGGCGCGGCGGCAGCTTCACCTGAGCCGGCGTGTTCACCCGAGCCTGCCCCGGCGTCGCAGTCCTGAGCCCGGCTTCGCCGCGTCGTGCCGGCCCATGTCGGCGTCGGCGGCCGGATCGGCGGATCCGTGCGTTCAGGATCCGACCTTCAATTGGCCGCCGTTCGGCATCGAGACAGGCGTGGACTGGCCAGAAAGTGTGACAGTTTTGTCGGTGTGAGCCCCTGGACAAAACACGCACTTGATGTTGCAATGCACAAAGGCGGTTTTCCTGGGACACGGTTTCAATGTCCAGGTTGCCGGCCCAGGTCGGCTCTTGCACGTCCCTTGTCCCCGTATCCCACGAAGTCTCGACAGGTTTGTGACCGATGACTGAGACGGCGCTCGACGTTCCGGAAGCTCCAGTGGATACCCTCGGCGCCGTGCTCGTGGAGGCGGGCGCTGTGCCGTCCGGCAAGCGCGTCTTCCTCAAGACCTACGGCTGTCAGATGAACGTTTATGACAGCGAGCGCATGAGCGAGGCGCTGGCGCGGGACGGCTACACGCCCACGACGCGCCTGGAGGATGCCGATCTCGTCGTGCTGAACACCTGTCATATCCGTGAGCGCGCGGTCGAGAAGGTCTATTCGGAGCTTGGCCGGGTGCGTGACGCGCGCGACGAGCGCCGCGCCACCGGCCGCGATACCGTGGTGACGGTGGCCGGCTGCGTCGCCCAGGCGGAAGGCGAGGAGATCGTCGCACGCGCGCCCGTGGTCGATCTCGTCATCGGGCCGCAGAGCTACCACCGCCTGCCGGAGCTGATCCGCAAGAGCCGCGAGGCTGGTGGCGGGGTGGCCGGCGGCATCGTCGAGACCGCCTTCCCCGAGGAGGAGAAGTTCGCGGCCCTGCCCGAGCGCAATGGCCCGCGCGCCGCGTCCGCCTTCCTCACCATCCAGGAGGGCTGCGACAAGTTCTGCACCTTCTGCGTCGTGCCCTACACGCGCGGCATGGAGTACTCGCGCTCCGTTGCCGAAGTCGAGGCGGAGGCGCGGCGCCTGGTGGCGCGCGGCACGCGCGAGATCACGCTGCTCGGTCAGAACGTCAACGGCTACCATGGCGCCGACGCTGCGGGCGGCGCGGTCTCGCTCGCCGGTCTTCTGGCGCGCTTGAGCCGGATCGAGGGGCTGGAGCGCCTGCGCTACATGACCAGCCACCCGCGCGACATGGGCGAGGACCTCGTCGAGGCCCACGGCGCTCAGGAAAAGCTGATGCCTTTCCTGCACTTGCCGATCCAGTCCGGCTCGGATCGCATCCTTGCCGCGATGAACCGCAAGCACACCGCCGAGGACTATGTCCGGCTGGTTGCCCGCATTCGTGCGGCCCGACCCGACATCGCTCTGTCGACCGATGTCATTGTCGGTTTCCCGGGTGAAACGCAGGCTGATTTCGAGGCTACGCTGGCGCTGGTCGAGCGTATCACCTTCGCTCAGGCCTATTCGTTCAAGTACAGCGCCCGGCCCGGCACGCCGGCCGCGAAGATGGACGGGCAGGTGCCGGAAACCGTCAAGATCAAGCGTCTGGACAAGCTGCAGGCACTGCTCAACCGGCAGCAGCTGGCCTTCAACGCTGGCGTCGTCGGGCGTACCCTGCCGGTGCTGTTCGAGCGTCCCGGCCGCCGCGACGGCCAGCTGATCGGACGCTCGCCCTACCTGCAGTCGGTGCACGCCGAGGCCGATGTGTCGTGGCTCGGCCGCACCGTGCCGGTGGAAATCACCGCTGCCGGCCCCAACAGTCTCACCGGCGTCATCCGCGCCCGATAGGCGCGCTCTCGGGCCCGGACGTGGTGGGGGCAGCCGTCCGCATCGGGGCCGGTGCCGATCGGGAGCCGTGCCCCCCCTAGCCGGGCGGGCGATGGGTCCGCCGTGCCGTCCTGCTTTCGTCCCCGCCCGCCTGTGGTAGCATCGAGAAGCGCGCGGGGACCCGATTCGGGGTTCGCAGCGATGGTTCGGCGGATTGGAGGGCACGGGACTTGTCGACGTTTCGCGGCACGGCGGCCGGTGGCCAGGGGCGCAGCGCTAAGGCCGCGACGCCCAACAAGCGCATTGTGGTGCCGTTCGAGAACAACCGCTATCTGACGGTTCTGCTTGGCGAGTTCGACGCCAATCTGGCGCTGATCGAGGACCGCCTCGGCATCGAGGCGCACGCGCACGGCAACGTCATCATCCTGTCCGGCCCCGAGATGCCGTGCATGATCGCGCGCGACGTGCTGGAGCAGCTCTACGACCGGGCGGCCAAGGGCGAGCAGATCGGCCCCGGCGATTTCGACGGTCTGATCCGGCATGCGCGCGACGAGAGCGGCCAGAGCGATGGCCAGGCGCAGATCGCCACCCGGCGCCGCGTCGTCAAGGCGCGCACGCTGACGCAAAGCCTCTACATGCGCGCCATCGAGCGCTTCGATCTGGTGTTCGGACTGGGCCCGGCCGGCACCGGCAAGACCTACATCGCGGTCGCCGCCGCCGCCCATTGCCTGGAACGCGGCATCGTCGAGCGCATCGTCCTGTCGCGTCCGGCGGTGGAGGCCGGCGAGCGGCTGGGCTTCCTGCCCGGCGACATGCGCGAGAAGGTCGATCCCTACCTGCGCCCGCTCTATGATGCGCTCTACGACGTGCTGCCGCCGGAGAAGGTGGAGCGCGACCTCGAGACCGGCATCATCGAGATCGCGCCGCTGGCGTTCATGCGCGGCCGCACGCTGGCCAACGCCTTCGTCATCCTCGACGAGGCGCAGAACGCGACCAGCATGCAGATGAAGATGTTCCTCACCCGCCTGGGCGAGAACGCCAAGATGGTGGTCACGGGCGATCCCTCGCAAACCGACCTGCCGCCGGGCGTTCGCTCGGGCCTCGAGGAGGCCGTCGACCTCCTGCAGGGCGTCGTCGGCGTCGAATCGATCCGCTTCGCCAACGCCGACGTGGTGCGCCGCGATCTGGTGGCCCGTATCGTCGCCGCCTACGACCGCGCGGCCGAGGATCGCGCTGACGGCGAAATGTCATGACCGACGACCCGGACAGTCGTGGCGGCGCGCCTGACGCGCGTCCGGACGGCGATGAGCCGGTGCGGCTCGACATCGATGTCGTGCGCGACAGCGGCGACTGGTCGGCCTTCGAGCCGGTCGAGACGGCAGTGACGGAGGCGGCCGCGGCGGTGGCGCGATGCCCGGGCCTCGATCTCGGCTGGAGCCTGGCCGCGGTCGCGCTCGCCGACGATGCCAAGGTGCGCGACCTGAACCGCGCCTACCGGGGCAAGGACAAGCCCACCAACGTACTGTCGTTTCCGGCCGCTGCCGCCGTCACCGGCGGGGAGGCGCTGTTCCTCGGCGACATCATCCTGGCCGTGGAGACGGTTGCGCGGGAGGCGGCCGAGCAGGGCGTGCCGGCGCGCCATCATTTGCAGCATCTTGTCGTGCATGGGCTGCTGCATCTCTCCGGTTTCGACCACGAGACGCGGGGCGAGGCGGAGGAGATGGAAGCGCTGGAAACCGCCATCCTGGCCGGGCTCGGCATCGCCGACCCGTATGCCGAGCCGGCCATCGAGGGCGCGGAAGAGGAGCCGCATGCCTGAAGCTTCCTGCGCCACGCCTGCCGGCTTCGCGGCCGCTTTGCCACCTGTCGCAATATCACCGAGTTCGACGAGGGACCTGGACGACCGACGCCCATGAGCAATGACACCACCAGTTTCGACCGCAAGCCGCCGCCGGGCGAGGAGAAGAGTTCGGCGCCATCCGGCTGGATGGCCTCCCTCAAGGCGCGCCTTGGCCTCGCCGGCCCGCAGACGCTGCGCGACAGCCTCGAGGTGGCGCTGAAGGAGACCGCCAAGGGCGATGACGCCTTCACCACCGAGGAGCGCGAGATCCTGTTGCGCGCGCTGCGCTTCAATGCGTCGCGCGTCGAGGACGTCATGGTGCCGCGCGCCGACATCATCGCGGTGGAGGAAAGCGAGCCGCTGTCGGAGCTGCTGAAGACGTTCGAGGAGGCCGGCGTCAGCCGCGTGCCGCTGTTCAGCGAGACGCTCGACGATCCGCGCGGCATGATCCACATCAAGGATCTGTTCCAATGGCTGATGCGCGAAGCGATCGGCCCGCACGGCGGGGGCCTTGCGGCGAGCGCAACAGCTGCGGCCGACGCGCGGGTGATGCTCGGCCGCTGCGATCTCTCGCGCCCCATCTCGGTGGCCAAGATCCGGCGCCAGGTGCTGTTCGTGCCGCCCTCCATGCCGGCCATGAACCTGCTCATCCGCATGCAGCAGACGCGCGTTCACATGGCGCTCGTGGTCGACGAGTACGGCGGCACCGACGGTCTCGTCACCATCGAGGACCTGGTCGAGCAGATCGTCGGCGAGATCGAGGACGAGCACGACGAGAAGGAGGCCGCCAACATCACGGGCGAGCCGCGCACGGGGCTGATCGCGGCGGCGCGCGCCGATGTGTCGGAGCTCGAGGAGCGGCTCGGCATCAAGCTGCTGTCGGCGGACGAGGCCGAGGATATCGATACGCTCGGTGGACTGGTGGTCGGCATCGTCGGCCGCGTGCCGGCGCGTGGCGAGATCGTGCGTCATTCCTCCGGCGTCGAATTCGAGGTGCTGGATGCGGATGCGCGCCGCGTGAAGAAGCTGCGCGTCCACCTGCCGAAGGCCGACCGCGCCGCAGCGGGGGAGCCGGCGCGCGACGCGGACAAATCCGCCGAGCCGGCGGCCGATGCGAGGCCCGACGGCCAGACCGCGGGCGCTGTGTCGAACGCCATGCCGGCGGCCAAGGCGGCGACACCGCAAGTCCGCCAGCCGACGCTGGTGGCGGCGACTATTCCCGATTCCGAGGACCGCGCCTCGGCGGGGGCGCCGTCGGCGGCGCGCGCGCCGGCCGACAAGGACCCCAAGGCGCGCAGTTGAGGCCAGTCTCTTGAGCGATGCGCGAGCCAGCGGTGGACCGTCGTCCGCGTCACCGAGCGGTCGCGCGGCGACGGCGGGCGACGCGCCCGCGATCATCGCCGCCGCCGCGGGGTTGCGCGGCCGGGTCCGCGCGCTTGTCGGTTGGCGCCGTCGCGGCACGGCGCTGCTGGCCGGCGCGCTGTCGGTGCTGGCGCTGGCGCCGTTCCATCTGTGGCCGGTGCTGGCGCTGACGCTGCCGGTGCTGGTCTGGCTGATCGATGCCGACGGCGCCGGCCCCACCATGGCCACGCTCGATGATGGGCGCGGGGTATCCCGGCCGCGGTCGCCCCGCGCGCTCGTTGCTGCGGCGGGCGCCGGCTGGTGGTTCGGCTTCGGCTATTTTCTCGCCGGCCTGTTCTGGGTCGGCGAAGCCTTCCTGGTCGAGGCGGAGCTGTTCGCCTGGCTGCTGCCGTTCGCGGTCACGCTGCTGCCGGCTGGTCTCGCCCTGTTCCATGCCGCCGCCGCGGCCATCGCGCGCCGCTTCTGGATCATGGATGCCGGCCGTGTCGTCACGCTCGCGGCAACGCTGACGGCGGCGGAATGGCTGCGCGGGCACATCCTCACCGGGTTCCCCTGGAACGTGCTCGGCTATGCGCTGACCATGCCGCTGCCCTTGATGCAGACCGCGCGCTGGCTCGGCATCTACGGTTTGACGTTCGTCACGGTCGTGCTGTTGGCGCTGCCGTTGGTCGCGATCGCGTCCGCCGCGACGGCGCCCTGCCGGCGGCGTGCGCTGGCTCCCGCTCTTCTGACGCCGGTCGCGCTCGCCACCATGGTCGCCCTGGGGCTGTTGGCGCTCGGCGACACGGGCACCGTGCCGGGCGTCAAGCTGCGTCTGGTGCAGCCGAGCGTGCCGCAGCGCGAGAAGTGGCAGCGCGACAAGCAGGGGGCCATTTTCCAGGATCACCTCACCTTGTCGCGCACCGGTCCGGCCGGCGCGCAGGATGACGCCGCCGGCATTACCCATGTCATCTGGCCGGAGGCGGCGATGCCGTTCCTCCCCCTGGAGACCCCGGAGGCGCTGGAGGCCATCGGCGCCATGCTGCCGGCCGGCGCGACGCTGTTGACCGGAGCCTTGCGGGTCGAGCGCCCGGACGGGGCGGCGGCGAGCGGCACCGTGCCGGCGCATTCACGGGGGCTTCAGGTCTATAACAGCCTGATCGCATTCGGCGCTGGCGGCAGGCCTATTGCCGTTTACGACAAGATCCGTCTGGTGCCGTTCGGGGAGTTCCTGCCGCTGCAGCCGGTGCTGGAGGCGATCGGGCTGCGCCAGCTGACGCAGATGCGCGGAGGGTTCACGGTCGGCCCGCGCCCACGCCAACTGCTCGCCGTGCCGGGCCTGCCGCCGGTGGCGGCGCTGGTCTGCTACGAGGCGCTGTTCCCGGACGATGTCGTTCAGGGGGCCGCGCGCCCGGGCGTGATCGTCAACGTCACCAACGACGGCTGGTTCGGCAACACCACCGGCCCCCGCCAGCACCTGCACCAGGCGCGCCTGCGCGCGGTCGAGGAAGGGGTGCCGATCGTGCGCGTCGCCAACAACGGCATTTCGGCCGTCATCGATCCGTTTGGAAGAATAACCGCCCGTCTCAACTTGAACGTGCGCGGTTCTATTGATGCACCGCTGCCCCAGGCCATGAAGTCGTCAGCATTACCGCGCTATCGGGATGTAATTTGTCTAATCTTGTCAGCTGCAAGCGTGCTTTTTGTCGGTTTTCTGAGGAAGCAGCGAAACAGCAATTGCAGCTTAAACAGCTAAACGTTAGTGAATGCATGTCCTTTGCCTGCTGGTTGGGCCGTGCCTGGTCCCATCCGGCCGTTAACACACTTGCGCGTGTGGTGCGGTTTTGGTGTTGCCTCGCTCCGGCTCACCACTAAGCTCGCAGAGGGACGCTAACGGCGCTGGGGGGAGCAACTCCATGGGGTTGCGAGTGCGATGACTGACGACAGAAGCGACGAAGACGATCGCAGCTCGCGGCGGCCAAATCCGATCGACAGCCACGTGGGCAGTCGCGTCCGGCTGCGTCGCATGCTGCTCGGCATGAGCCAGGAGAAGCTCGGCGAGCACCTGGGGCTGACGTTCCAGCAGGTTCAGAAGTACGAGAAGGGCGTCAACCGCATCGGGGCCAGCCGCCTGTTCGACCTGTCGCAGGTGCTCGGCGTGCCGATCCAGTTCTTCTACGACGAGGCGCCCTACAGCCAGGCGGCAGCGGCCGCCGCGCCCGGCTTCGGCGAACGACCGACGGAGAGCTATGTCGTCGACTTCCTGTCGACGCGCGATGGGCTCGAACTCAACAAGGCCTTCGTACGCATCGAAGATCCGCGCGTTCGCCGCTCCCTTATCGAGCTCGTGCGCACCCTGGCCGGCGAATCGGGCGACGAAGCATCGCGGTGACGCGTAGTCGCTGTTCAGCCGCTGTTCAGCCGCTGGGCTGTCCGCCCAGTAGGCCGGCACGACGCCTGCGCGCGTCAGCGTCTCGAGGGGCGATCCTGGGCGTGAGGCGAGCGGCGGCGCGGGAGCCGCAGCTGCTGCTTCCGACGTTTCGGAGCGAAGTGGGGACAGGTTCTATTGCTGGCCCGCGGCACGCTTGACCACATGGTAAAAGGCTGCAACAAGGCGGCTGCTTTTGAGCAGCGGACGAGCGATCGGCTCGGTGGCCGTTGCGTTTTTTTTGTGAGGGTCGACAGTGGCACGCCAATCCTACCTCTTCACCAGCGAGTCGGTTTCCGAGGGGCATCCCGACAAGGTCTGCGATCGCATTTCCGACGAGGTGGTGGATGCGTTCTATCGTGAGAGCCTTGCCGCCAAGCTCGATCCGTGGGCCATTCGTGCCGCCTGCGAGACCATGGCCACCACGCAGCGCGTCGTCATTGCCGGCGAGTATTCCAACACGCCTGCGAGCGTCACCGTTGCCATGATCCAGGACATCGCCCGCAAGGCGATCAAGGACATCGGCTACGAGCAGGACGGCTTCCACTGGGCCAACGCCAACATCGAGGTGCTGCTGCACGGCCAGTCGGCCGATATCGCGGCCGGCGTCGACGCCAAGCAGCCGACCAACAAGGAAGAGGGTGCCGGCGACCAGGGCATCATGTTCGGCTACGCCTGCAACGAGACGCCCGTCCTCATGCCGGCGCCCATCTACTATGCGCACAAGATCCTCGAGGACCTCGCCCACGCCCGCAAGTCCGGCAAGGGCGACGCCGCCAAGCTCGGCCCCGACAGCAAGAGCCAGGTCACCATCCGCTACGAGAACGGCAAGCCCGTCGGTGTGACGCAGATCGTCGTCTCGCACCAGCATGTCGTGAAGGACCTCTCGTCGGCGAAGGTGCGCGAAATTGTCGAGCCGTTCGTGCTCAAGGCCCTGCCGCAGGGCTGGGTGAGCAAGGACACGATCTGGCACGTCAATCCCACCGGCGCCTTCTACATCGGCGGTCCGGACGGCGACTGTGGCCTCACCGGCCGCAAGATCATCGTCGACACCTACGGCGGCGCGGCTCCGCACGGCGGCGGCGCCTTCTCCGGCAAGGACCCGACCAAGGTCGACCGCTCGGCCGCCTACGCCTCGCGCTATCTGGCCAAGAACGTCGTCGCCTCGGGGATCGCCGATCGCTGCACCATCCAGTTGTCGTATGCCATCGGCGTCGCCAAGCCGCTGTCGATCTATGTCGACACGCACGGCACGGGCAAGGTCGACGAGGGCAAGATCGAGAAGGTGCTGGGCCAGGTCATGGACCTGACGCCGCGCGGCATCCGTTCGCATCTCGACCTCAACAAGCCGATCTACGCCCGCACCGCCGCCTACGGCCACTTCGGCCGTACGCCGGACAAGGATGGCGGCTTCTCGTGGGAGAAGACGGATCTGGCCGACAAGATCAAGGCTTCGGTCTGATCCGAGCCGGATGTCATCAAGGATGCGGCCGCGGCTCGACAGCTGCGGCCGTATTGCGTTGGAGCCCGTGCCATGAACGACAGCGAGGACGAGAGGGAGCGCGAGCTGCGCTCGTTCGGCCGTCGCAAGGGCCGCAAGCCGAGCCCGCGCCAGAGCGCGCTGCTGGCTGATCTGCTGCCGCGTGTCGCCGTTTACCTGGCGCGACCGGCGCCGGCCGATGTGCGCGCTGTTTTCGGGGCGACTGCGGCTGGCCTCTGCGAGGTCTGGCTGGAGATCGGCTTCGGCGGCGCGGAACACATGATCTGGCAGGCCGGGCACCATCCGAACGTCGGCATGATCGGCTGCGAGCCGTTCGAGGACGGCGTCGTCAAGGCGCTGTCGGCGATTGCGGAACAGGGCCTCGGCAACGTACGTCTGCATGCCGATGACGCCCGCCCGCTGCTGCGCTGGCTGCCCGACGCGTGCATCGGTCGCGTGTTCATTCTCTACCCCGATCCCTGGCCGAAGACGCGCCACGCCAAGCGCCGCCTCGTGCAGCCCGCGCTGCTCGGCGAGTTGGCGCGCGTCATGCGGCCGGGGGCTGAACTCAGGATCGGCACCGACATCGGCGACTATGCCCGGACCGTGCTGCTCGCCATGCGTGACGAGCCGCGCTTTGCCTGGACCGCCCGCGGTCCAGCAGACTGGCGCGTGCGCCCCGATGACTGGCCGATCACGCGCTACGAGCAGAAGGCCGTGCGCGAGGGGCGCCGCTCCACCTATCTGCGTTTCGTGCGGCTTTGAGGCGCAGGCTCACCGAGCGGGCGCGCTGCCGAAGAGCGTGACGCGGGCGGATGAGCCTCGCGCGTGGCGCCGCATCATCCCTGTTCACCATGCCCGGATGTCACTGTGGCCCAATGGTCATCCCCAGGCGGCCACCTGCTTGGCCACTTTTGCGCCAGAATGCCCTTGCGCTGGGCGTCACAATTCCGTATGGTCACCTTGCTCATGATCATCTCAACTCTGAGAGTGGGCCCTTCGCGGGTCCGCTCTTTTTGTTTTGGGATGGCATTCGCGTGATCGGATACGGATATTTCTCGCCGGTGCAGACGCCGATGCAGACCAAGAGTGATGGCGCCTCCTCGGAGCGCTTCATTCACGAGACAGGACTGGCTGCCCGCTATGCGGAGCTCGTCGAGCCGGTGCTCGCCGGGCTCGGGTTCCGTCTGGTGCGCGTGCAGGTGACGGGCCGCGAGGGCAAGACGGTGCAGATCATGGCCGAGCGGCCGGATGGCACCATCTCGATCGACGATTGCGAGGCGATCTCGCGCCAGGTGTCGCCGCTGCTCGATGTGCACGATATGATCCCCGATGCCTACCGGCTCGAGATTTCCTCGCCCGGCATCGACCGGCCGCTGGTGCGCCCTTCCGACTTCGAGGACTGGGCGGGCCACGAGGCCAAGATCGAGCTCAAGGAGCCGATCGAGGGACGCAAGCGGTTTCGCGGCGTGCTGGAAGGGTTCGAGGACGGCGAGGTGCGCCTCGTCGCCGATCTCGACCAGCAGGGCCGCCAGCATCTGGGCTTCCCGATCGCTCTGGTGGGCGAGGCGAAGCTCGTGCTCACCGATGAACTCATCCGCGAGGCGCTGACGCGCGCCAAGCGCCTGGGCAAGCAATCCGCGTCGGACGGGGCGGACGCCCCCGACGACCTCGACATCGACGGCGCGCGCGCCGACGATATCGATGATACGCACGTGAAGGAGCACTAGCACATGGCCATCTCCGGCATCAGCGCCAACCGGCTCGAGCTGCTGCAGATCGCGGACGCGGTCGCGCGCGAGAAATCGATCGACCGCAAGATCGTCATCCAGGCCGCCGAGGAAGCCTTCCAGAAGGCGGCCAAGCAGCGTTATGGCCAGGAAAACGACATCCGCTGCGAGATCGATCCCAAGACGGGCGAGCCGCGCCTGTCGCGGGTGCTCTCCGTCGTCGAGACGGTGGAGAACGACAACACCCAGATCACGCTCGACGACGCCAAGGCGCGCAATCCGAACGCCAAGATCGGCGACCTGATCGCCGAGTCGCTGCCGCCGCTGGAGTTCGGCCGCGTGGCGGCGCAGAATGCCAAGCAGGTCATCGTGCAGAAGGTGCGCGAGGCCGAGCGCGACCGCCAGTTCGCCGAATACAAGGACCGCATCGGCGAAATAGCCAACGGCACCGTGAAGCGCGTCGAGTACGGCAACGTCATCGTCGACTTCGGCCGGGCCGACGGCATCATCCGCCGCGACGAGATGATCCCGCGCGAGAACGTGCGCTACGGCGACCGCATCCGCGCCTACATCTACGACGTGCGCCGCGAACAGCGCGGGCCGCAGATCTTCCTCTCGCGCGCGCGGCCCGAGTTCATGATCAAGCTGTTCGCGCAGGAAGTGCCGGAAATCTACGACGGCGTGGTCGAGATCAAGACCTGCGCCCGCGATCCGGGCAGCCGCGCCAAGATCGCCGTCACCTCCAAGGACTCGTCCATCGACCCCGTCGGCGCCTGTGTCGGCATGCGCGGCGCCCGCGTGCAGGCGGTGGTCAACGAGCTGCAGAACGAGAAGATCGACATCATCCAGTGGAACCCGGACGCGGCGAGCTTCATCGTCAACGCGCTGGCGCCCGCCGAGGTGACCAAGGTCGTGCTCGACGAGGACAGCAACCGCATCGAGGTCGTGGTGCCGGAGGCGCAGCTGTCGCTCGCCATCGGCCGGCGCGGCCAGAACGTGCGCCTCGCCTCGCAGCTGACCGGGTGGGACATCGACATCCTGACCGAGCAGGAAGAGAGCGAGCGCCGTCAGAAGGAATTCGCCGAGCGCAGCCAGGTGTTCATGGATGCCCTCGACGTCGACGAGGTGATCGCCCAGCTGCTGGTCACCGAGGGCTTCGCATCGATCGAGGAAGTGGCCTTCGTCGAGCTGTCGGAAATCGCCCACATCGAGGGCTTCACCGAAGAGACGGCGACCGAGATCCAGACCCGCGCCCGCGAGTACCTGGAGAAGATCGAGGCCGAACGCGACGCCAAGCGCCGGGAGCTGGGCGTCGCCGACGAGCTGGCCGAGGTGTCCGGCGTCACGACCGCCATGCTGGTCGCCTTCGGCGAGCACAACATCAAGACGCTCGAGGACCTGGCCGAGCAGGCGACCGACGACCTGACCGGCTGGACCGAGCGCAAGCGCGGCAAGGATGCCGGCGAACCGGTGCGCCACAAGGGCGTGCTGGACGGCTTCGAGGTCGGCCGCAAGGAGGCCGAGGAGATGATCATGTCGGCGCGCGTGCTCGCCGGCTGGATCAAGCCCGAGGACCTGGAGCAACCCGCCGCCGAGGGCGAGGCCGAAGCTGACGCCGACGGCGAGGCGGTCGAGGGTGAAGCCGAGGGCGGCGCCGACGCGCCGACCCAGAGCTAGGGCGATGGCGGGAGCGAGGACCAGCGGTTGGCGCACGGGCGACGCACGGCGATGCATGAGGCCGAGGCCGCGGGTGACGATGCAAGTCGTCGCCTGTGCGCGGCCACGCGCCTGCCCCGCGATCCGGCCGAGCTGATCCGCTTCGTCGCCGCGCCCGACGGCTCCCTGGTTCCCGATCTCGCGCGCCGGCTTCCCGGCCGCGGCGTCTGGGTCACGGCCGACCGTGCCTCCTTGCAGCAGGCGGTGAAGATCAAGGCGTTCGCGCGCAGCCTGAAGCGCGCCGTCACGGTGGCGGCAGACCTCCCCGACGTGGTCGAGGCACAGCTCCTCAAGCGCGCGATGGAGGCCCTGGCGCTCGCCAACAAGGCCGGCGCCGTTTCACCCGGCTTCGAGCAGGTCGATGCGCTGATCGGCTCCGGCGATGCGGTGGCGCTGGCGCATGGCAGTGATGCAGCGGCCGGCGGGCGTGCCAAGCTCGACCGCAAATTCGAGGCCGTGCAACGGGATCGTGGCCGGCAAGCCCCCATCGTCGACGTGCTGACCATCGAGCAAATGAGTTTGGCCATGGGCCGGTCAAATGTGGTACATGCTGGCCTCATACATGGCGGTGCCACGGAACGCTTCCTCACCGAGGCCGAGCGCTTGAAGCGCTTTCGGTCCGGTATTTGTGCATCCGGATCGGCTCGAGACGCCTCCCCAATCGCGTGTGAAACGGACAACGTATGACGGAAACGAAAGACCAGACCGACAAGACGGCGCGTGCTGGCGCCCCCGCTCCGGGCGCGCGCAAGCCGTTGAGCCTGCAGAGGACAGTCGAGTCCGGCTCGGTTCGGCAGAACTTCAGCCACGGACGGTCCAAGTCGGTCGTCGTCGAAAAGAAGAAGACGCGCAAGCTGACGACGGGCGCCGAGGCCGAGGCGGCACCGGTCGCCGCCGCGCCCAAGGTCGAGGTTCGTCCTCCGGCCGCGCGCCCCGGCGCTTCGCCGTCCTCATCTTCTTCGCCCAAGGCTGACGCGCGCTCCGGTGTCGTGCCGATCTCCGAGGCCGAGCGTCAGGCTCGTGCCGCTGCGCTGGCCGGCGCCCGCGCCCGCGAGCAGCTGGAGCGCGAGCAGGCCGAGGAGGCCGCGCGCGAGCAGGCCGAGCGCGATCGCGCAGCCGCGGCTGCGGCCGCCGCCGCCGCGCCTCAGTCGGAAGCGCCCGTCGTGGAGGCGAAAGCCGAGGCCGCCGCGCCGGTCGAGGCCAAGCCGGCCGCCGAGGTGCAGCCCGTCGAGACCGTGACGCCGGCCGAGGTCAAGCCCGCGCCGGTCCAGCCTGCCGCCGCCGCGCCCATGGCGCAGCCCACGGCCGAAAGCCGCCCTGCGACCGACAAGCCGCGCCTCACCGCGCCCGCCGCCTCGGCGTCCGCCGCGCAGCGCCGCACGGCGCAGCAGTCGGCGCCGGCCGCTCCGGCAGGTCCGTCTGCCCGCTCGTCGGCGCCGCTGCGGTCGTCGAGCCCCGCCGCTGGTGCGGCGGGTGCCCCGTCCTCGCATGATCGCCCGCGCGGCGGTGCCGCTCCGCGCACGTTCGACACCGCGTTCCGCACCGTGGCCGGCGGCCCTATCCGCAAGCTCGAGTTCACCCGGCCCAAGGCCGAGCCCGCCGCGCCGCCCGCGCCGAGCGAGGAAAAGGCGCCCGGCGCCATCCGTCCGCGCGTCGCGCGGCCCGTGGCCGTGGAGGTGTCCGACGACGACGATCGCGGCGCTGCCGCCAAGCGCGGCAACAAGGGTGCCGTGCGCACGCCGACCAAGGTCGGCGGCGACGATCGCCGCGAGCGCGTCAAGCTCACCATCAACAATGCCTTCGACGAGCAGCAGCGCGAGCGTTCGCTGTCGGCTCTGCGCCGCAAGCGCGAGCGCGAGAAGCTCAAGGCGATGGGCATTCCGCAAGCCAGAGAGAAGATCGTGCGCGAAGTCGTCATCCCCGAGGCGATCACCATCCAGGAGCTCGCCAACCGCATGACGGAGCGCGCCGTGGACGTCATCAAGTTCCTGATGAAACAGGGACAGATGCACACCATCAACGACGTGCTGGATGCCGACACCGCCGAGCTGATCGTGACCGACTTCGGCCATACGCCGAAGCGCGTCTCGGAAGCCGACGTCGAGACCGGCTTCATCGGCGAGCAGGATGCCACCGAGACGCTGGAGGCGCGCGCGCCCGTGGTCACCATCATGGGCCACGTCGACCACGGCAAGACCTCGCTGCTCGACGCCATACGCAAGACCAACGTCGTCAGCGGCGAAGCCGGCGGCATCACGCAGCACATCGGCGCCTATCAGGTGACGACACCGGCCGGCGACAAGATCACCTTCATCGATACGCCCGGCCACGCCGCGTTCACCGCCATGCGCGCCCGCGGCGCCAAGGTGACGGACATCGTCGTGCTGGTGGTCGCGGCCGACGACGGCGTCATGCCGCAGACGGTCGAAGCCATCAATCACGCCAAGGCGGCGGGCGTGCCGATCATCGTCGCCATCAACAAGATCGACAAGCCGGCCGCCGATCCGACGCGCGTGCGCACCGAGCTGCTGCAGCACGAGATCGTGGTCGAAAGCATGTCGGGCGAGACGCTCGAGGTGCCGGTGTCGGCGCTGAAGCGGACCAACCTCGACAAGCTGCTGGAGGCCATCCACCTGCAGGCCGAAATCCTCGACCTGAAGGCCAACCCGGCCCGCTCGGCCGACGGTTTCGTCATCGAGGCCAAGCTGGAGCGCGGTCGCGGTCCGGTCGGCACCGTGCTCGTGCAGCGCGGCTCGCTGAAGGTCGGCGACATCGTGGTGGCCGGCACCGCCTGGGGCCGCGTCCGCGCCCTCATCGACGACAAGGGCGCCAACGTCGCCAACGCCGGTCCCTCGGTGCCGGTGGAAATCCTCGGCTTCGACTCGGCGCCGGAAGCCGGCGACCAGTTCGCCGTCGTGGAGAACGAGGCGCGCGCCCGCGAGATCACCGACTACCGCATCCGCAAGCGCCGCGAGACGCTGGGCTCGGCCGGCACGCCGCGCACGCTCGAGCAGATGATGCAGACGCTGAAGGACAGCGCCGGCAAGAAGGAGTTCAACCTCCTCATCAAGGGCGACGTGCAGGGCTCGGTGGAAGCCATCAACGGCGCTCTGGCCAAGGTCGGCAACGACGAGGTCGCCGCCCGCATCGTGCATTCGGCCGTCGGCCAGATCACGGAGTCGGACGTCGCGCTGGCCAACGCGTCGAAGGCGATCATCATCGGCTTCAACGTGCGCGCCAACGCCCAGGCCAAGCAGGCCGCCGACCAGCAGGGCATCGAGATCCGCTACTACAACATCATCTACGATCTGGTGGATGAGGTGAAGGCGGCCATGTCGGGCATGCTGGCGCCGACCAAGAAGGAGGTCTTCCTCGGCTACGCCACCATCAAGCAGGTGTTCAACATCACCAAGGTGGGCAAGGTCGCGGGCTGCCAGGTCACCGAAGGCAAGGTGGAGCGCGGCGCCAAGGTTCGCCTGCTGCGCGACAAGGTCGTCATCCACGAGGGCACGCTCGCCATTCTCAAGCGCTTCAAGGACGACGCCAAGGAAGTCATCGCCGGCCAGGAGTGCGGCATGTCGTTCGCCAACTACCAGGACATCCGCGAGGGCGACGAGATCGAGTGCTTCCAGGTCGAGACCATCGCGCGCACGCTATGACCGCTCACGCGAGCTGATCCGCGCGGCACACGCCGCGCGGGGCCAGCTCCCGCGTGGGCGCGGCTTGCCGCGGCGGCCCTTGGCTGCTGGCCCTTCACGCACCGAAATCCTGCGGGCTGGAGCAAGGGCTGGAACAAGGTCAGTCCGCCGCAATCGCGCAACTTCAGGCGTGCGCCGGCAGCCTTTCGCGGCTCCGGCGCGCATCGTTTTCATCAGACGGAGCCCCCTCGCAGCGGTCCCATCCCGCTGGCGGGAAACGAGCATGACGACGCCTCCCATCCCCCCGCATTTCCCGCCTGAACACAGCGCTGCCGCCGCGCCAGCAGTGCAGGCGCCGCCTGGCGCTTCGCTGCCGCATGTCGCGCTGGCGTCCGAGGGCGCCGATGCGCCGTTGCGCTCGCTTCGCTATCGCCAGACGCGCGACGACGTGGCGGCCTGCGAGCGCCTGCCGCGCGAGATGGTCGGCTGGGAGACGCTGTTCCTGTTCGGGCCGGCCCTGCTCGGCGGCATGGCATGGGGCGTGTTCAGCAAGGAGATCGGCCGCCATCTGCCCGTCGATCCGCGTGGTCCCTGGGCGTTTCCGCTCGTGTTGTTCGGCCTGATCGCGGTTGCCTACGCCAGCTCCGCGCTGATGCGGTGCGTGCGCACCTGGTGGCGCATCCGTACGGCGCGACTGCCGGGAACAGAGACCGTCATCGAAGCCTGGCTCGACCACTTCACCGTGACCGAGGACCATCGCACGCGGTCCTACGCCTGGGAGATGGTGCGGGTGGGCGGAAGCGAGAGCCACGTCTTCCTGTGGGCATCGCCGCGCGACGTCGTGACCCTGCCCTTGCGCGCGTTCAGGACTGCCGAGGACATGCGCAGCTTCCTGGATTTCGCCGAGTGCGCAGGCCGTGTTGCCAGCGAGGACGGCTGCGACGAGGATGACGCCGCCGGCAGCGACGAGGCGGCTCAGGCCACGCCGGGCGCGAACGACCAAGGCAGGCCCGAGCAACGCTCGCGCGACAACAACGCCCCACACGAGCAGGCCACCAAGGGAGCACGGCCATGAGAGACAGAGGCGAAAAGAATGGTCGTGGCGGTGCTTCCGGGCGCGGCGGCTCGGGGGATCGCGGCGGTCCGGGACGTGGTGGCGGCTCCGGCCGTGGCAAGGCCCCGCCGAAGGCGAGCACCAAGGCGCCGTCGCAGCGCATGCTGCGGGTGGCCGAGCTGATCCGCCACAAGCTTTCCGAGATGCTGATCCGTGGCGAAATCCACGATGACGTCATCGCCAGCCACGTCATCACCATCTCGGAGGTCCGCATGTCTCCCGACATGAAGCTCGCCACCGTCTACGTGATGCCGCTCGGCGGCCAGGACGTGAAGCCGGTCATCGAGGCGCTGAACAGCCACAAGAAGTTCATCCGCTCGGCCATCGCGCACGAGATCAACCTGAAATACGCGCCCGACGTGCGTTTTCGCGACGACGAGAGCTTCGAGGAGGCGACGCGCATCGACCGCCTGCTCGACAGCCCGCACGTACGCCAGGACACCAAGAAAGGGAGCGGGGAGTAGGGGGCCGGGTTCAGGGGACAGGTCTCGGGGCTGTGATCACAGCCCGCTACGTGCCGCGATCCTGCCCCGGCCGAAACCCTGACCCGCCAGCAGCGGCTAAGCCCACTGGCTCCCTGTCCCCTGTAACCTGTCCCCTGTAACCTTTTCTTATTTCACGGACCCAAATGGCACGACGCAAGAAGGGCACGCCCATCCACGGCTGGCTGATCCTCGACAAGGGGCTCGCCATCACCTCCACGCACGCGCTTTCGCACGTGAAGCGCCTGCTCGATGCGCAGAAGGCCGGCCACGCCGGCACGCTCGATCCTCTGGCGACCGGCATCCTGCCCATCGCGCTCGGCGAGGCGACTAAGACTGTGTCCTACGCGGTCGACGGCGAGAAGGCGTATCGCTTCACCGTGCGCTGGGGCATCGAGACGGCGACCGACGATGCCGAGGGCGAAGCGACGCAGACCAGCGACAAGCGGCCGACCATTGCCGACGTCGAGGCGCTGCTGCCGCGCTTCACAGGCGAGATCATGCAGGTGCCGCCGTCGTTCTCGGCCATCAAGATCGAGGGCAATCGCGCCTACGATCTCGCCCGCGACGGCGAGCAGGTGGTGCTCGAGCCGCGGCCGGTCTACATCGACACGCTGCGCATCGTCGAGACCATCGATGCCGACACCACCGTGTTCGAGGCCGAGTGCGGCAAGGGTACCTACGTGCGCGCCCTCGCCCGCGACATGGGGCGCATGCTCGGCTGCTACGGCCACGTCATCGGCCTGCGCCGCACGCAGGTCGGACCGTTCCACGAGGACGACGCGGTGACGCTCGACGAACTGCGCCAGGTCGCCGAGCAGGACGGTCCGGAGGCGCTGATGCGCTACCTGCTGCCGGTGGAAGCGGCGCTCGACGACATGCCGGCGCTGACCGTCTCGCCCGCCGATGCGGCGACGCTCAATCGCGGCCAGTCGGTGCTGATCCGAGGCCGCGACGCGCCGATCCTGTCGGGGCCGATGTATGCCATGTGCAAGGGGCGCATCGTGGCGTTGGGCGAGGTCGACAAGGGCGCGCTGAAGCCGACGCGCGTGTTCAACCTCGGGTGACGGGGCTGGCGCCCGGTGCGCCTGCCCTCGGCTTGCGCGAAGCTTCGACGCAAACCCCGCGAGCCGGAATTCGCGCGAGGCCATGCGGGCCGGCGCTGTCACATCAGCTGCGATAGAAGCGCCACATGCGGGCGAGTGTCTGCTGGATCTGGTGCGGCGGGAACTCCAGCGGATCGACCTTGAGGCGGACGACGTTGTCCGGCCCCATGCGCCAGACGAGCCGCATGCCGCGCCGCCACCACGCAACGTCACGCCAGTCGGCGATGAGCGCGCTCGCGAGCGGCTGGGCGAGTGCGATCTGGACCTCGTTGTAGGTGTCGGCGCGTACCGCGATGCTGACCAGCTCGATGGCGCGGATGGCCCGCCATCGCACCAGCCCGAAGCCCTCGATGAAGATGCCGTACTGGTTGGCACCGAGGCACGGGCGCCCGGTCTCGGTCAGTGGGAAATTGTAGTAGGCGAAGGAGAGGCAGCCGGCGGCGAGACCGAGCATGGTCAGGCTGCCGGTGGCCGTCCAGCCGGCGGCGAGCGCGGCGGCGAGAAAGCCGGTCAGGTAGACCGGAAAGGGGGTGTCGCCCCGGCCATAGGCTACCGTGTAGCCGCGTGCCTCGTCTGTCTGCGCCGGCTCGACGGCCATCGCCGGGAGGTTCCTCGCATGAACCCGGACAGCTGCAAGCCCGGGATGTGGGTCGCCATTCACGGAATGTGAAAGGCGGGCCCACTCTTCAGGAGGCCTTCCGCGTTGGCAAGACGGGATTGGACGTGCATCGCCATGCTGCCTGAATTGCGGTCGTGTTGCCTCGCGCAGCAGCACAGGGGAGCAACGTCACACCGCATGCGCGTGCGTAGCCGCCACTTCCGGGCCTACGCGGCTCAGGCGGTGCGTTTGCCGGGCAGCTCGACGCGCGGACGGGCTGGCGCGGTAGCCGCCGGGGCCGCGGCAGCCGGGGCTGCCGGCGCTGCCGGCGCTGTCGGCGCGGGGGGGGCCGTATTGGGGGTGACAGCCGCGGCGGCTGCCGGCGGCGCTGGAGCGGTGGCCGCGGCCTGCGGTGCGGCGCCAGCGGCCGCCATGGCCGCGCTCGCGGCGGGTGGTGCAGCCGGTGCAGCCGGGGTCGAGGTCCCGGCGGGGACGGTCGTCGTCGCGGCGCCCGCTGCCTCGGCCGGGGCCTTCGCCCTGGGTTCGGCGTTGCGTGCCGCGGCCTCGGCCATGCTGCGCAGGCGCTCCACGTTCTCGGTCACCATGGCGTCGCGCTCGGCGCGCAGATCGAGGACCTCGTCGGTGGCCAGCAGGGCGGCCATCAGCAGCAGGCGCGCCTCGCCGACCTGCCCGAACTCCATCACCAGCCGGTCGACTCGGGTCGCCACCTCGGCGGCCAGCTGGCGCAGCCGGCTTTCTTCGCCGTCGCCGCAGCCGACCCTGTAGGTGCGGCCGTTGATGCTCAAGGTAACTTGCGCCATGTCAGCCCTTTGGCGATTTTCCGCCGTCCACCCCGCCGACCTGCCTCGGTGCCATCGCACCGGCAGTCAGACGGGAAACCCCGATGAGTGTCGGTGATTCGGCGCTGGCACAAAAATGTGCAGGGCTGCCGCGAGGCCGCCGCCGTGCATTTTGGCTGTGGGTTGGGGCGCCAACGCAACTCGGATGCGGCCGGCCAATCGGGGCAACGCAGGGAATAATACGTCGTTCAGCGTTCGCTCTCGATCACCGTCTTCAGCGAATCGATGATCCAGTCGATGCGATTGACGGCCTGCGACCGGGCCGTCTCCAGCTCGGCGAGCTGAGCCCGCACCGACGCCAGCTCGGCGAGCGCGGCATCCCGCTCGGCCGCGATGGCGGCGAGACGTGTCTCGAGGTCATCTGCCGCCGCAACGCCGGTCGTTGCCGCCGCGCGCTTGCCTTTGTTGGAAACTCGCTGAGCCATCCGTCCATCCTGCCCCGACAATCCTGCGACCAGCCCTCTGGAAGCGAGAACGCCAGGGCGACGTCGAAATCGAACTTAAGTTGCAGCGCACACATGCGTCAACACGAAGGCGCGGCCGGCAAAGTTATGCACAACCCGGCGTCGATGTGCCGTGTGCGGCTCGTGTCCGCTAGCGCACGGAAGCAAATGAACTTTCACGAAATTGTGCTGCCGGCTGGTGGGGCCGAAGTGCCGCGGGTCAAGCCTTGAACGGCATCGGTCCCCAGCTGTCTGACGGCGCTCCGCCGGGCGACCCGCAGGGTCGAGCCGGGCATGTCAGGGCGCGAAGGCGCCGCTGCACATCTATTCCGCATTAAGACTTACGGCCGGCCGGGCCGCTTCTCCCGACATGACGCATTGACAGTGCGGGGGGGCCTCAACTTAATGGCGCCACTTCGCGTCCCCCCTTGGACCGCCCGAGCCGCTGAGTTCGCGGCGCTCGCGCTTGCCGCGCGGGCCGCAGCTCGCGATATCGGCGCGGCTGACCTCCCAAAGTGCAGGCCACGGAGAGCAGCCCGCCGAGCGATGAGGCTCGCTCGGGGCGGCGTTGGCACCACCCGGACCTCCTGCGGCCGTCGGCCCGGCGGTCGACTTCTCGCTTTCGACATTCAACCCGCGCATCACCTACTGGAGACGAACGACATGGCTGTGAAGGTCGCGATCAATGGTTTTGGCCGCATCGGGCGCAACGTGCTGCGCGCTATCGTCGAATCGAAGCGTAAGGACATCCAGGTCGTCGCCATCAACGACCTCGGCCCCGTCGAGACCAATGCGCACCTGTTCCGCTTCGACAGCGTGCACGGCCGTTTTCCCGGCGAGGTGAAGGTGTCGGGCGACACCATCGACGTCGGCACCGGCCCGATCAAGGTCACCGCGATCAAGAACCCGGCCGAGCTGCCGCACAAGGCGCTGGGCGTCGACATCGCGCTCGAGTGCACCGGCATCTTCACCAAGCGTGACACCGCCAAGGCGCACCTCGACGCCGGCGCCAAGCGCGTCATCGTGTCCGCGCCGTGCGACAACGCCGACCTCACCGTCGTCTATGGCGTCAACCACCAGAAGCTGACGAAGGACCACCTCGTCATCTCCAACGCCTCGTGCACGACGAACTGCCTCGCCCCCGTTGCCAAGGTGCTCAACGACCTGGTCGGCATCGACAAGGGCTTCATGACCACGATCCACGCCTATACCGGCGACCAGCCGACGCTCGACACCATGCACAAGGACCTCTATCGCGCCCGCGCCGCAGCCTTGAGCATGATTCCGACCTCGACGGGTGCGGCCAAGGCCGTCGGCCTCGTGCTGCCGGAGTTGAACGGCAAGCTCGACGGCACCGCCATCCGCGTGCCGACGCCCAACGTCTCGGTCGTCGACTTCAAGTTCCTCGCCAAGCGCGAGACGACGGTCGCCGAGATCAACGCCGCCGTGAAGAAGGCCGCGAGCGCGGGGCCGCTGAAGGGCGTGCTCGGCGTCACCGATCAGCCCAACGTGTCGATGGACTTCAACCACGACGCCCACTCGTCGATCTTCCACCTCGATCAGACCAAGGTGATGGACGGCAAGCTCGTGCGTGTGCTCAGCTGGTACGACAACGAGTGGGGCTTCTCGAACCGCATGAGCGACACCGCCGTCGCCATGGCGAAGCTGATCTGATCCGCGCGCTCCTTTCCGCACGCAAGGTCCCTTAGATCGACGCGGCTGGCCCAGTGCCGGCCGCGTTGTTCGTTGCGGCACCCGACGGCCGCCGATGGCCGTGGAGCGCATGGGCGGGCCATGGTAATATGCATGGCATGACTGCCGTCAAACAAACCCGCGCCGCCACCTATGCCGATCTCGAGGCGCTCCCGCCGGGCGTCGTCGGCGAAATCCTGTTCGGCGCGCTGCATGCCCATCCCCGCCCGGCGCCGCGGCACGCGTTGGCGGCAACGTCGCTGACGGGTGAAATCGTCGGGGCGTTCCAAAAGGGCCGCGGCGGCCCTGGCGGCTGGATCATTCTGGCTGAGCCGGAGCTGCACCTCGGCCCGCACGTGGTGGTGCCCGATCTCGCCGGCTGGCGGCGCGAGCGTATGCCGAAGCTACCCAGCACGGCCTACTTCGAGATGCCACCGGATTGGGTCTGCGAGATCCTGTCGCCGTCGACGGCGCGTGTCGACCGCACCGACAAGCTGCGTATCTATGCCGCCTTCGGTGTCGCTCACTGCTGGCTGATCGACCCCGATGTCCGCACGCTCGAAGTCATGGCGTTGACAGGCGCCCACTGGCTTCTGGCGGCAACGTTCACCGATGCGGACACCGTGGCGGCGCCGCCGTTCGACGCTCACGCCTTCGCGCTCGACGTGCTCTGGCCTGCGGATGAGCAGCCGGCGTAGCGCGACCTGGAGGCCATCCCTCGCATCGTCCGAGCCCAGGACTTGAAGCTCCAGGCGTCTGCCCCCTTCGACCAGCGACCGGCAATCCAGCGGCGAAATGGCGCGGGCGATCGGCGTGGTCGTAATGGCTGACGGCAAGTCCCGTGGATGACGGGAAAAAAGGCTTCGCATCTGGGCCGCCTCGTGTATTCATGCGGGCCCATGCAGCGGTACATCTTCATCACCGGCGGCGTGGTCTCCTCTCTCGGCAAGGGCCTTGCTTCCGCCGCCCTCGGCGCGCTTCTTCAGGCACGCGGCTATGCCGTGCGCCTGAAAAAGCTCGATCCCTATCTCAACGTCGATCCGGGCACCATGAGCCCGTATCAGCACGGCGAGGTGTTCGTCACCGATGACGGTGCCGAGACCGACCTCGACCTCGGCCACTACGAGCGCTTCACCGGCGTTCCGGCCAAGAAATCCGACAACATCACCACGGGGCGCCTCTACCAGGAGATCCTGGCCAAGGAGCGCCGCGGCGATTATCTCGGCGCCACCGTGCAGGTGATCCCGCACGTCACCGATGCCATCAAGCAGTTCGTCACCACCGGCAACGAGGGTGTCGATTTCGTGCTGGTCGAAATCGGCGGCACGGTGGGCGACATCGAGGGCCTGCCGTTCTTCGAGGCCATCCGCCAGCTCGGCAACGAGCTGCCGCGTGGCGCCTCCGTGTTCATCCATCTGACGCTGCTGCCCTATATTCCGAGCGCCGGCGAGCTGAAGACCAAGCCGACGCAGCATTCGGTGAAAGAGCTGCGCTCCATCGGCATCCAGCCCGACATCCTGCTGTGCCGTTCCGATCGCGACATCCCGAAGTCCGAGCGGCGCAAGATCGCGCTGTTCTGCAACGTCAGGCCCGATGCGGTGATCCAGGCCCTCGACGTCAAGTCGATCTACGATGTGCCGCTCGCCTATCACCGCGAGGGGCTGGACGATCAGGTGCTGGAGGCGTTCGGCGTCACCGGCGCGCCGCGCCCCGATCTCAAGCGCTGGGAGCAGATCTCGCACACCATCGCCAATCCGGAAGGCGAGGTGACGATCGCCATCGTCGGCAAGTACACGGAGCTGAAGGACGCCTACAAGTCGCTGATCGAGGCCCTCGTCCACGGCGGGCTCGCCAACAACGTGCGCGTCAAGCTTGAGTGGATCGAGGCCGGTGTTTTCGACACCGAGGATCCGGCGCCGCACCTGGAGGGCGTGCATGGCATCCTGGTGCCGGGCGGCTTCGGCGAGCGCGGCTCGGAGGGCAAGATCCTCGCCGCCAAATTCGCGCGCGAGCGCAAGGTGCCCTATTTCGGCATCTGCTTCGGCATGCAGATGGCCTGCATCGAGGCGGCGCGATCGCTGTGCGGCATCGCGGACGCCAGCTCGACCGAATTCGGTCCCGCGTCGGAACCCGTCGTCGGCACCATGACCGAATGGATGCGCGGCGATCAGCTCGAGGTGCGCCGCGCCGGTGGCGATCTCGGCGGTACCATGCGGCTCGGCGCTTTCGAGGCCAGGCTGGCCGGCAACTCCCGCATCGCGCAGGCCTACGGTGCGACCACCATCAGCGAGCGCCACCGCCACCGCTACGAGGTCAACACGGCCTATCGCGAGCGGCTGGAGCAGGCCGGGCTCATCTTCACCGGCATGTCACCCGATGGCCTGCTGCCGGAAACGGTCGAATATCCGGACCATCCGTGGTTCATCGGCGTGCAGTACCACCCGGAGCTGAAATCGCGCCCCTTCGAGCCGCATCCGCTGTTCAAGGGCTTCATCGCCGCCGCCGTCGAGCAGGGCCGCTTGGTGTAGTGGCTGGCGCTCGGTCGGCGTCACCGCCTCCAAGCCGTTTCCCTCCCCCGTCGCACACCGCGACCGATCCGGGGGAGGCAAGCGATTGGCCGATTGCGCGACCACCGCGAATTCGAGGGGTGGCGACTCACCCAAATTCCAACCTGCCCACTCCCCCCGGGCCGGAAATGGAACAAAAATCAAACACTAGTGTTTTGTATAGCCATATCAGAGCTATGGCGGGCCTTGGCAACGGGGAACAAAAATGGTACAAATGGGGTGAATTGCTGATCTGCAACCCATGCCATAAGGTGCCGCACAATGGACAAGCCCGCGCTACGCGTCGTCGAAGGGGGATCAATGGACAAGAAGCAGGCGCTTGAGGCTGCGCTGGCGCAGATCGACAAGAACTTCGGCAAAGGGTCGATCATGCGACTCGGCGCCAACGACAAGACCATCGACGTCGAGGCCATCTCGACCGGCTCCATCGGGCTCGATATCGCGCTCGGCATCGGCGGCCTGCCGCGCGGGCGCATCGTGGAGATTTATGGTCCCGAATCGTCGGGCAAAACGACGCTCGCCCTGCAGGTCATCGCCGAAGCCCAGAAGAAGGGCGGCGTGTCGGCCTTCATCGATGCCGAGCATGCCCTCGATCCGGTCTATGCCCGGAAGCTTGGTGTCAAGGTCGAGGACCTGCTCATTTCGCAGCCCGACACCGGCGAGCAGGCGCTGGAAATCTGCGACACACTGGTGCGCTCGGGCGCCATCGACGTGCTGGTGGTCGACTCGGTCGCGGCCTTGACGCCGAAAGCCGAGCTCGAGGGCGACATGGGCGACAGCCTGCCCGGTCTGCAGGCGCGCCTGATGAGCCAGGCGCTGCGCAAGCTGACCGCCTCCATCTCCAAGTCGCGCACGATGGTCATCTTCATCAATCAGATCCGCATGAAGATCGGCGTCATGTTCGGCAATCCTGAGACGACGACGGGCGGCAACGCGCTGAAGTTCTACGCCTCCGTCCGCCTCGACATCCGCCGCATCGGCCAGATCAAGTCGGGCGACGACGTGATCGGCAACCAGGCGCGCGTCAAGGTGGTGAAGAACAAGGTCGCGCCCCCGTTCAAGCAGGTCGAGTTCGACATCATGTACGGTGAGGGGATCTCGAAAACCGGCGAGCTGGTCGATCTCGGCAGCAAGGTCGGCATCATCGAGAAGTCCGGCGCCTGGTTCTCACACGACGGGCAGCGCATCGGCCAGGGCCGCGAGAACACCAAGACCTTCCTGAAAGAGCATCCGCAGGTGGCGGGGGCCATCGAGCGGGCCATTCGGCAGAATGCGGGCCTGATCGTCGACAAGATGCTGGCCCTGCCCGAGACCGGAGAGGTGGAGGACGACGGCGAGGAGCCAGACGCTGGTCCGGCGGCGGCGGCCGTTGCCGCCATCGAGGATGGTGGACGCCGCCCGGGCCGGGGCGGCAAGCGCTGAGCCGGGTTGAGGCGCGCGGCTTGGCGGCCGGGAGCCGCATCGGCGGTGGGGGTGCTGGCTAGGCGCGTTCGATGACTCGCCGCCGCAAGCGGGTGGTGTTTAGGCGGAGGTGGCCAAGCGAGGTGGCCAAGCGAGGTGGCCGGACGGGCGGCGGATGACGGCGCCCGTCGGGATCGCATTCCTGGACAGGCATCCTGGGCACGGTTACAAACGGCGCCCGTGCGTGGACATGCCCGCTGATCTGTCGTTCGACCAGCCGAGACGGCCAGCGTCATCCGTGGCGTATGGCCGGCCGAAGCCCGGCATCGGCGACGGCCGGTTCCGCACGGTCTTCTAACTACCCCGAAATCGGCCTCGGCGGAGGCGTGCGCGTCCGCCCTCGGCCTTCGACCGAGCAACGAGATGACCGGCGTCAACGAGATCCGCAAGAGCTTCCTCGACTACTTCGCCAAGAACGGGCACGAGGTCGTCGCCTCATCGCCGCTGGTGCCGCGCAACGACCCGACGTTGATGTTCACCAACGCCGGCATGGTGCAGTTCAAGAACGTGTTCACGGGGCAGGAGACGCGGCCCTACAAGCGTGCCGCCACCTCGCAGAAGTGCGTGCGCGCCGGCGGCAAGCACAACGACCTCGACAACGTCGGCTACACCGCGCGCCACCACACCTTCTTCGAGATGCTCGGCAACTTCTCGTTCGGCGACTACTTCAAGTCGCAGGCCATCGAACTCGCCTGGACGCTCATCACCAAGGAGTTCGGCCTCGATCCCAAGCGGCTGCTGGTGACCGTCTATCACGACGACGAGGAGGCGTTCGCAACCTGGAAGAAGCTGACCGGCTTCCCCGACAGCAAGATCATCCGCATCGCCACCGACGACAATTTCTGGCGCATGGGCGACACCGGGCCGTGCGGCCCCTGCTCGGAAATTTTCTACGACCACGGGCCGAAGATCCCAGGCGGTCCGCCCGGCTCCAAGGATGCCGACGGCGACCGCTTCATCGAGATCTGGAACCTGGTCTTCATGCAGTTCGAGCAGCGCGCGCCCGATGACCGGGTGAGCCTGCCCAAGCCGTCGATCGATACCGGCATGGGGCTGGAGCGCATCGCCGCCGTCCTGCAGGGCACGCACGACAACTACGAGACGGACCTGTTCAAGGCGCTGATCGCGGCCTCCGTGGATGCGACCGGCGTCGAGGCTGCGGGCGCCGCGAAGTCCAGCCACAAGGTCATCGCCGATCACCTGCGGGCAACGAGTTTTCTGATCGCCGATGGCGTGCTGCCCTCCAACGAGGGGCGCGGCTACGTCCTTCGCCGCATCATGCGCCGCGCCATGCGCCATGCGCACATGCTGGGCGCCAAGGACCCGCTGATGTACCGCCTCGTGCCGGCCCTGGTGCGCCAGATGGGCGACACCTACGAGGAACTGCGCCGGGGCGAAGCGCTCATCACAGAGACGCTGCGCCTTGAAGAGACGCGATTCCGCAAGACTCTTGAGAAGGGCCTGGGCCTGCTCGAGGACGCCGCGGCGCCGCTGAAAAAAGGTGGCCAGCTGTCCGGCGAGACTGCCTTCAAGCTCTACGATACCTACGGCTTCCCGCTCGACCTGACCGAGGATGCGCTGAAGGCACGCGGCATCACCGTCGACACCAAGGGCTTCTCCGCCGCCATGCAGCGGCAGAAGGAGGAGGCGCGCAAGGCCTGGAAGGGCTCGGGTGAGGCCGCCACCGAAACGGTCTGGTACGAGCTGCGCGAGGAGGTCGGCGCCAGTGAGTTCCTGGGCTATGACACCGAGGCGGCCGAGGGCGTCGTCTCGGCGCTGGTCAAAGGCGGCAAGCCGGTGAAGACCCTGAAGGCGGGTGACGAGGCGGCGATCATCGTCAACCAGACGCCGTTTTATGGCGAATCCGGCGGCCAGGTCGGCGACAACGGCGTCATCAAGGGCCCCAGGGGCGCACTGTTCCGCGTCACCGACACGCAGAAGAAGCTCGGCGACCTGTTCGTGCACCTGGGCAAGGTCGAGGCGGGCGGCTTCAAGGCCGGCGATGCGGTGGAGTTGTCGGTCGATCATGGTCGCCGCGCGGCGACACGCGCCAACCACTCCGCGACGCACCTGTTGCACGAGGCGCTGCGGCAGGTGCTCGGCACCCACGTAGCGCAGAAGGGCTCGCTCGTGTCCCCCGATCGGCTGCGCTTCGATTTCGTGCATACCAAGCCGATGACGGCCGACGAGGTGCGCGATGTCGAGCGCATCGCCAATGCCGTCGTGCTGCAGAACGCTCCCGTCGAGACGCGCATCATGGCGCTCGAGGATGCGCGCCAGTCCGGCGCCATGGCGCTGTTCGGCGAGAAATATGGCGACGAGGTGCGCGTCGTCTCCATGGGGGCGCCGGACAATGCCGCCGGCAGCCAGGGCAAGGCCAACAAGGCGTGGTCGGTCGAGCTGTGCGGCGGGACCCACGTGGCGCGCACGGGCGACATCGGGCTCGTGCGCATCGTGGCCGAGAGCGCCAGCGCGGCCGGCGTGCGCCGCGTCGAGGCGCTGACCGCGGATGGCGCGCGGGCCTACCTCGCCGAGCAGGACGAGCGGCTGCGCGAGGCGGCGGGCGTGCTGCGCGTGCGGCCCGATGAACTGGTCGAGCGCCTGAAGGTGCTGATGGAGGAAAAGCGCAGCCTCGAGAAGCAGCTGGCGGAGGCGCGCAAGCAGGCGGCGCTCGGCGGCAGCGGCAAGGATGCGGGGCCGGCCATCGCCGAGGTTGGCGGCCACAAATTCCTCAAGCTGGCGGTGTCGGGCGTCGACATGAAGGATCTGAAGGCGATGGCCGACGACGGTCGCGCCAAGGTCGGCTCGGGTGTCGTCGCCATCGCCAACAATTCGGCCGACGGCAAGCTTGGCATCGTGGTCGCGGTGACGCCCGACTTGGCCGGCAAGCTCAACGCCGTCGATCTGGTGCGCGTGGGCTCGGAAGCGGCCGGCGGCAAGGGGGGCGGCGGCCGACCCGATATGGCGCAGGCTGGCGGTCCGGACGGAGCGAAGGCCGACGAGGCGCTGGCGGCCATCGCTGCCAAGCTGGCGGCGGGCTGAAAGGCGCGGCCGGCGCCGATACCAGCGTCGGCCGGGCTTGCGGGACCGCCGGCGGTCTCGGAGGCCGGTCTGCGGGGCCTTGGGAGCGGCCGGACGGGCGAGCGGGTTGGACGCGGCTCCGCGTGAGGATGGCGTCGCGCCGCGCGGCTGGCGTCCGGTTCCGCTGCCGACGCGGGCGCGCCGCGCGCAGGTGCGCCGTGAGTTCAGGCGCGCCGTGGGTATCGGGCGCCGTGGGTATCGTGTGCCGAGTATCGAGAGGTTGCGAGCGAAAAGCGTGACAGGCTGCGCGCCAGGACCGGTTTGGAGGAGCCGCCGCCGTGTGCGGCTCGCGGCCCTCGGCTGCTGCGGCGCACTCCTGTGTGGTCCTGCCCTGGCGCAGGGTGGGCACGGCGCGAAATTCTCGGCTTCGGGCGGGTCGGAGCTTGCCGTGCCGTTCGGCGGACTCGCACCGGCCGGAAAACGTGCCGCCTCTGCTTCCGCCGCCTCTTCCGCGGACGATGCCGACGGGCGCCCACAGGGGCAGGCGGGGGGCACGCCGCGGACGACCGGTGCCAGCGGCGCGGTGCTGCCGCAGTCCTCGGCCCCGCCGCCGTCGCCGTCACCGGGATCCGGTGCCCCCCGGCATCCCTGGTGGTCGCAGACGCACGCCGCGAGCTGGGGGGATACGCTCGCCGCGCGCATGGCTCCGCCGCCCGGGTTCGTGCGTGAGCCGGTGCCAGCGGGGAGCTGGGCCGCGTGGCTGCGCACGCTGCCGTTGAAGCCCGACGGCGCGCCGGTCCTGACGTTCGACGGATCGCCCAAGGCGCGCCAGGACGTGCATGTGGCAGTGATCGACATCGATGTCGGCAGCGCCGACCTGCAGCAGTGTGCGGATGCGGTCATGCGGTTGCGCGCCGAGTGGCTCTGGTCGGTGGGGCGGGCCCGCGACATCGCCTTCGACTACACCGGCGGCGGCCGCGTGCCGTTCGCGCGTTGGGCCACCGGCAACCGCCCCTCCGACACGGGCAAGGTATGGCGCGGCGGCGCCAAGGCCGACGCGAGCTATGCCGGGCTGCGCCGCTACCTGAAGCACGTCATGACCTACGCCGGCACCTATTCGCTGGAGCGCGAGCTGCGACCGGTCGCCCCGGAGACGCTGGCGGCGGGCGATGTCTTCATCAAGGGCGGTTTTCCGGGGCACGCGGTGCTGGTCGCCGACGTGGTGCGTCATCCCGAAACCGGCGCAAGGCGGTTCCTGTTGCTGCAAAGCTTTATGCCGGCGCAGGACATTCACGTGCTGCGCAACCCGGCCGATGCGGAAGGCTCGCCGTGGTATCCTGCGCCGAGTGGCCAGCTCGTTACGCCGGAATGGACGTTCGAGCCGGGAGCCCTGCGCCGCTGGCCCTGAGGCGGCCGAGACCTGGGCTTGCCGTCCTCACATCGTCGGGCGGACGATCAGCACGCCGACGCACCCTTGGAATACAAGGCTTTTGCGCTCTGCAGGATGCGGACGCAGGCCGACACGTCGCCACTGTCGTCCTCGTCGAAATGATCGCGGTCGGCGCCGCGCTGGCTGGTGCCGCCGAGCACGATGTCGTCATGGCGTGCGAACAGGTAGCGCGGGCGCATGGCACCGCACCAGCTGTTCAGGAAGTAGTCGAGCTTGCCGGGGTTCTTCAACATAACCAGGTGGCCGCGACGCGGCTCGAGCTGAGGATCGGCGAACAGGTCACGTGCGCCGAGGCCGGTGCAGTTGACGATCACCGGTTCCGGAAGCTGCAGAACGTCGGCGCGGTTTACGAAGTCGCGCGTGACGAAGGCGACCCCTCGGCTGGCGAGATCGGCGCGCAGGGCCGGCATCATGCGCGTCGGATCGATGAGCCATGTGTCGTAAGCGCGGGCCGCCACGATGGCCGAGCCGAGCCGCAGTCGAACGTTATGGCTGACGTCCGGGGACAGCGAGTAGCTGCGCCGCCGCGAGATGCCAAAGCGGCGATGCAGGCCCCTGCGCTCGAAATTTTCGAGCTGTTCGCGCGAGCGGCTGAGCTGGCGTTCGGCAAGCTCCTCGAGCGCTTCCGTGTGATACTCTGGAAGGCTGGCGAGGGTCGCGAACTGGCCTCCCGCCAGGAAGGAGGTCGTGCGCCGCGCATCCTGCTCGCGGGCATAGATCGTGATGGCGCTCTTCGGCCAGCGGTTGGCCAGCGCGAGCGCGGTGGCGAGACCGACGATGCCGGCCCCCAGCACCGCGAACGCGAGCGGTGGAGTGCCGGCCAGGCGCGTTTCGATCAGGCGGCGGGCGAGATCGGCTGCCGTCTCGGCGGTGCCGAACGCCAGCGATACGCCGGCGCCGCCATGGCCGTAGTTGTGAATGACGTGCCGTGTGCCCACCTCGGCTTCTGACGGCGGCGCCAGCTCCAGGCGCACGCCGCCATGGCGGTAGGGGCGAACGCCGGCCACGAATGGCATCTCGTCGTGGAAGGCGGTGAAATCCGGGACTGCGAGCTGCTCCAGAGGAAGCTCGGGTGGCCGGCGAACGACCGGTCGGCGCGGCGCTGCACGCTCGGGCGGGGCGCTTTCCCACCAGCCGAACCCCTGGGCAACAGCCGGTCCGGTGGCAAGAGACGCCAAGCTGCCAGCCATGCCCCGGATGAAGGCCCGGCGGCTCCCCGTCGTCAGCGGCAAATGGCGCAGGCGCAGCGCAAAGGTCGCATCCTCGGTCAAGCCCGTCTCACTCCAAACGCCGACGCTACGCTGCCCTCAGCCGGCGCGGCCAAGGGCGTCGGCCGCCCCAGTTAACGACGTCAGCCCCGGCAAGGGCAAGATGCGGCCCCCTTCCTCAGGGCAGCCGACAGCAGGTTGCCCGGAAGCGCGACCGAGCGGCAACAGGTGTGATGGCCGGAGATCCGAGGTTCGAGCGAGGGCAGGCACGAGGTAGACGATTGGCGCCGCCGCATTCAGCCGATGCGGCCTCACCTCGTCGAAGCCGCGCCTCCGGGCTGGCGCCGCTGGTGGTGAATTCGCTTCCCCTCTGTTCCCGGCGGGTCTTTACAGGGGGGCTTGCCGGCCCTACATGCTCGCCTTGCGTCCCGGCGGGTCCGGGAGGCGTGGCGAGTGCACGGTCGCCGCGCCGGACAGGGATTCCTGCTGGAGGGCTCGCCATGGAGAAGTTCGAGTCGGCGCTGGCGCTCGTCGAGGCGCGTCGGCCCAACCGCGCCGTGCTCGCAGCTCGCCCGCATGCGGCGGGGCGCGCGGCGCGCTGGTTCACCGCCAATTTTCCCGGCGAGGTGGCCTATGCCTACAAGGCCAATCATTCCGTGTTCCTGATCGGCGCCCTGTTCGGCGCCGGCATCACGCAGTTCGACGTCGCCTCGCTGCCCGAACTGGAGGACGCCGCCACCATTCCGGGCGTCCGCCTGCACTTCATGCACCCGGTGAAGTCGCGGCATGCCATTCGGCGCGCCTACCACGATTTCGGCATTCGCTGCTTCGCCCTCGACACCGAGGACGAACTCAACAAGATCATCGAGGAGACCGCCGGACCCGCCGGACCGGCGAAGGACCTCGAGCTGTTCGTGCGCATCGCGGTAACGGCCAAGAACAGCCGCATCCCGCTAGAGCGCAAGTTCGGCATGGCGCCCTCGAAGGCGGCGCGGCTGCTGGTCAAGACCCGGCAGGCGGCGGACGAGCTCGGCATCACGTTCCACGTCGGCTCGCAGACCACGACGCCGGACGCCTACATCAGCGCCTTGAGCGAGGTGCAAAAGCTCATCGTAAAGGCCGGCGTGGTGGTCGATGCCGTCGATGTCGGCGGCGGCTTCCCCTCGCGCTACACGGACAGCCAGCCGGCCCCGCTGTCGAGCTTCATCGACGCCATCAAGACCGGCTTCGAGGCGCTGCCGTTGACCGAGCAGGCGCGGCTCATCTGCGAGCCCGGTCGCGCGCTGGTCGCGGAGGCCGAGAGCCTGATCGTGCGCGTCGATGCCCGGCGCGGCAACGAGCTGTTCATCAACGACGGCTCGTACGGCACGCTGTTCGATGCCGCGCACCTGAACTTCGTATTCCCGGTACGCCTGCTGCGCCCGGACGTGTCGGCGTCCGAACCCATGGTGCCGTTCGAGATGTGGGGACCGACCTGCGATTCCATCGATCGCATGAAGGGGCCGTTCCTGCTGCCGGCGTCGGTGCGCGAGGGCGACTACCTGGAGATCGGCAACATCGGTGCCTATGGCCGGGCGCTCACCAGCCAGTTCAACGGCTACGGCAAGTACGACGAGGCCATCCTGCTCGACGAGCCGATGTTCACCATGTACGGGCCGGAGTCCGAACGGCTGGCCAATACCAGCATCGGCTGACGATCTGCGCTGAGGCGATGCAGGCCCCAGACGCCTGGAGTGACGCCTGGAGTGACGCCTGGAGCGAGGTGCCGCCCCGTCGGCGCGGCGTCCCGTCCGGACGTTCCGGCGGGACTTGAACATGGAAGCGGAGGTCATGGCCATGAGGCTGCTCAGCGCGCTGCCGTCGCCGTTCGGCCGCAAGGTGAAGATCGTCGCCGCCATCAAAGGTCTGAGCGATGCCATCGCGGTCGAGCTCGTCGATACCACGGCGCCGGACACGTCGGCGCTGAGAACCCGTCCTCAAACTTCTTGAGTCGCCTGAATCTGTTGTGATTCTGTAGTCCCGTGAGCGTGATTCGCGGGGGACGAACATGTGGACGGCCGATAACCGGGCGACGTACGATCACAAG
>WBZS01000210.1_pt1 | contig 102730 bp, 87 predicted proteins | sample 5204201 | NCBI WGS metagenome assembly WBZS01 (sample SAMN12344357, study PRJNA552823) | activated sludge metagenome | biome: Activated sludge suspended growth; feature: Nitrification reactor; material: Wastewater; isolation source: activated sludge from nitrification reactor of wastewater...
GCTGTGATTAGCGATCTGTACCACGTGCCCAACCGCAGCACCTCCCAGATGTGGACAATGGCTGACGTTGACACAGCCACGTTCAAGTTTCGGATAAAAACAAAATTGGTTTAGCGCTGAGCAGCATCCGTTCGCTATCAAGATGCCGAACGAATACAGAAAACCAACGGACAACGCAAGACAATTCGACTAAACTGTTACACACCTTTGTTTTCTTTGACACCTTTGTTTTCTTTGACACCTTTGTTTTCTTTGACACCTTTGTTTTCTTCACCTTTGTTTTCTTCGCCAAAGAAGAGAAAGTTGATGCAGCGCTGGGTCCCCCATTCTTTCTCATGCTATGGGGACTGGAGATATCAGCAGGCGTTCTTTCAGCCCCGTGAACGGCCGGCCAAACGCTTCAAGGCTGAAGCGAGGACGTCAATTTCCGAATGGGTGTTGTATAACGCCAACGAAGGCCGCACGGTTGCTTCCAGTCCAAACTTGCGGAGAATGGGCTGAGCACAGTGATGACCTGCGCGAACGGCAATCCCTTGCTGGTTGAGTGTCTGGGCGATTTGCATCGGCTCGATTCCGGGAATCACAAACGAAATCGCGCCTGCCTTGTGTAACGTCGAGCCGATAGTCTGCAGACCAGGAACGCTCGAAAGTGACGCCAATGTGTACTGCATCAAATCATGCTCGTATCGTTCGATGTTCTCAATTCCTATCGACTGCAAATAATCAATTGCCGCTCCCAGCCCTACGGCATCGGCGATGTTTCCGGTTCCGGCTTCAAAACGCGCTGGTGCCGATTGATAGACGGTTCGTTCAAACGTGACGTCTTGAATCATGTTGCCGCCACCTTGCCAGGGAGGCGTTGAATTCAGCAGTTCCTCTCGTCCGTATAAGACTCCAATCCCAGTCGGGCCAAACATCTTGTGACCAGAAAACACTAGCCAATCAGCACCGAGTGATTGCACATCGGTCGGCGAATGAGCCACCGACTGTGCCGCATCGACGAGTACTTTGGCACCATGGCGGTGCGCCATCGCTACCATTTCACGTGCAGGAGTGATCGTTCCCAGAGCATTGGAGACTTGTGTGAAAGCGACGATTTTGGTTTTGTTTCCCAGAAGCTTTTCGCACTCTTCGAGAATGATCTGCCCCGACTCATCCACCGGCGCGACTCGCAGCCTGGCTCCTTTTTCCAAAGCCAACTGCTGCCAGGGGACGATGTTGGCATGGTGTTCGAGCTGAGTCAAAACAATTTCATCACCGGACTTCAGATTGCTCGCTCCCCAGCTTTTTGCCACCAGATTGATGGCTTCCGTTCCACCACGCACGAACACGATTTCGCGACTGGATGACGCATTGATGAACTGCCGAACTTTTTCTCTGGCCTCCTCATAAGCATCGGTGGAGCGCGCGGCTAACTCATGAGCGGCCCGATGGATATTCGAGTTTTCGTGCTCATAAAAATGGCGGATGCGTTCAATCACCGAACGAGGCTTTTGCGTGGTCGCTGCATTGTCCAGCCAGACCAGCGAATGGCCATTGATTCGTTCTGCCAGAATCGGAAAGTCCTGCCGGACTGACTGAACATCAAACGGCTTGTTCGCGAGGCGGATGCCGTCAACGATTTCAGGCTTGATGGGCTTGCTCGTAGACTTCGGCTGACCATCCTGAGTCAAGAAGACTGGCGCAGCTTTCGACTCCCTTAATAATTGAGTCGTCTCACTTAAAAAGTAGTAGTCCTGGGCCATTGAAACAGGCGGATGCGTCGACGAATACGGATCGATGGGCTCAGGTTGAGAATGTGCGGAAGGAGAATGTCCGCTTTGTCGCCTGGCCGGAACCTGAAACTGCTCCATAGAGCCCAAGGTCAATGCGGAAGAGGCCGGAGCAGCTTGCGTCCGGAACAAATCGGGCAGCTTATGCTCTCGCGAGTTCGATGGAATCAGGGGAGGCCCGGATTCCGTTCGAAGCGGTGCATGAGCATGAAATGGTTCATCAAATAGCTGATTGACGATGCGAGTCAGTTCATCAACGGAAATCGGGCTGGCCGCGTTCGTGTCCAAATCGAAGGGAGTTTGATTCAGAGGTTTGCTGGTTTCGGATGGGAATGGATTATTTGTAGTCATGGTACTTTCCAATCTCAACCCCCTCCAAAACGCCAACGGCATCATCTGTCAGAATGGCCAGCGAGCAATACAGCGAAATCAGATAGGAAGCGATCGCTCTGCGACTGACTCCCATAAACCGTACTGAAAGTCCCATTCCGTGTTCACCTGAGAGACCAGGTTGATACAAGCCCACGACACCTTGACGACTTTCGCCCACGCGCATCAGTAGAATTTTCGTCTTGCCACCTTCGATGGCAATTTTGTCAGAGGGGAAAATCGGGATGCCTCGCCAAGTCATGAATTGTGAACCTTGAATGGTCACAATGGCTGGCGGAACTCCACGTCGTGTACACTCTCTTCCAAAGGCAGCGATGGCCGAAGGATGTGCGAGAAAGAAGGCCGGCTCTTTCCAGACTTTGGTGATCAATTCGTCCAAATCATCTGGCGTGGGAGGACCGGTTCGGGTTTTGATACACTGCGAGGGAATCACGTTGGTCAGCAAGCCGTATTCACGGTTGTTGATCAACTCGGTCTCCTGCTTTTCCTTGATCGTTTCGATGGCCAGTCGCAACTGCTCGCTGATCTGGTCGTGCGGCACACTGTACAGGTCGGAAACTCGCGTGTGGATATCCACGATCGTCGTGACCGAAGTCAACATGTATTCGCGAGGGTTTTCCTCGATATCAACAAAGGTCTCCGGCAACTCCCGTTCGTCACGCAAGGTGCAGGCCACAATCACCCGCGATGCGTCTTTAACTTTGTTCACGCGGTAGATACCCGCTTCAACCGGCACCCAGTGCATCAAGCGAGTCAGCCAACGCGGCGTGATCGTTGACATTTGGGGAACGGTCTTGGTCGCATTGGCCAGTTGCCGCGCTGCGACATCGCCTAAGGCAAGTTGTTTGGTTTCATTGGCCATCGAATCTTACTCCTCGTGTAAACAAATTTGAAGGATCGTAAATTGTGAGTTGAAATTGAATAACAGCGTCGAATGAATGTTGGGGCAAGTCAGGCGGTCGTGCCAACCGTTTGGAAGACGCTCTCAAACAAACTTGAGCAAAGGTACTGTTCACCCGAGTCGGGAAGCACAACGACGATCGTCTCTTTCCCTGATTTTCGAGACGCGTTCTTTTCCTGGACCAAGCAATCCCCTTCGTTCGGCGTCCCAAATCATGGACGCGCCAATACGACATTTGACGGAAAAAGCAGGATTGTGCCCTCAATTTTTGCCAGAATGGTTGCTCCATAGATTTCAACGATTCGATTGAGCCTGACGACCGGAGTTCGGCCAATTGAAAGGGAATTGTCGTTGAACCAAAGAGACATTGAAACTCCATTTCGTTTTTGGTGTGCATAAAAAAAAAGACCAGACCTCTCTTTCAAGAGTTCTGGTCTCCGGTTATCCGGTCAACCTATGTAAATTGCAAATGCGTTCTAAAACTGGTTTTGGAGGATTGAGTTGTGGGTGTAAGTCGTGAAACGATGTGTTTTCGAAATATCCCGACCAACTTGTAAAGCGAAAGCGAAATGCTAGATCAACTTTTTTTGGTCGTCAAGTAGTCCGGCTCAAGCTTGCGTCGAGACGCGGCGCATAGTTCTTCGAAAGCGAATCATGGTGCACCCAAAGTGTTCAAGTATGTTAACGTAAACTCGAACAGTACTGGTCGCCCGATCAAATCGCCGGCCGGGCCAAGTAGGTCGAGTTTCGCCGTTAAGCGGAAAGCTGGCCTTCGCGTTCCACGATCTACCGTTGGCTGGACCATCCGTATCGCGGTGGTTTTGCCTGGCAATCGTACTTGCGATTTGCCAACATGCGTCAGCGCCGCCAAGATAACTGGTCGGACGCTACCTCCGTAGCGCTTGAATTTGGAAACCACCTTGACCCCTTTGCACCGCAACCGACTATTTCTTGAGTGTTTGGGGAGAGTCTTTGTTTGGCTGGCCGGGGGCTTGGTCGTTGGCCACGGCTTCGAGTTCTTCGGCAGCTTTTAGCTTATCTCGGGCGAGCTCCAAACGGCCTTTCGAGTCGGTCACGAAACGCTCATTCTCGCGGACTTGGTCCATCGAGGCGAATCCGCGAGTTGCCAAATTTTGCGTGTAGTTCAATTGATCCTCGGCCAATCGCAGGTCTTTCTCGGCCTGGAGGACTTCCAGTTCAATGACGGCCTTGCGTTGCTGCGAAGTCGTCTTCAGGAAATCAAGTTCACGTCGCAGCAGATTGGCGGTGAATTCGTCTTGTCGCCAGCGACCTTCGGCGATGAAGCCCTTGAGGAATAACTGCCGACTTTCCCGCAGTTGTTCTTCAGCCTGTTGCACCCGTCGTTCCGCGTCGATCGCACTGATCTTGGCAGTTGCAAAGACAACTCGCTCCAGTGAATCAAAACGGTTTTCCAGGCGTGCAAACCTTTCTGCCAACGATTTGGCGTCCGGAACTGCAGATGCGGGTTCCTGAGATATCAGTTGGGGCAATGACGACTCAGGACAGAGCGAAGACATGGCTCTGGATCCCAAGCAAGTCCCAAGGATAACACAAACAAAATAGGCGATTGAATGCTTCATGGCTGGACCTGAAAGCTGCACGATGGAACGAAGCCGAAGTCTTATTCTAAACGATTGTGACGACAGGGCATTCCAATCGGTTTCGCCCAAAGATGCACTTCTGGACGCTCAAGAGCGTGAGCGAGGGGCACCGCGAGTCGAGGCGGGTCTAGGCGCGAAGGCAATTTCGCGGCAGGCAAGGGCCCTCGCTCACGCGCTTGGGCGCCGAGTCGTGATCGCAGGCCTCGTGGATGAACCCCTCCCAAGTTGAGTCAATTCCTGTGTCAACTACTGGCGGGCGCAAAAAAAAAGCCGATTTCCCAAATTGATGCAACGTTTCCGTTTTTGGGAATCGGCTTTTGTCCACTCAATCAATTGATCGAGTAAACCGAATCATGAGGCATATCGAAATAATTTGGTTATAAAAATCAATCAAAAAGATTGGGATAAAGTCAAAAAGTGAACGGATGGAACTGAGGCAATTTCGGGAGATGAAGAGAGAGAAAAGTCCTCATCCGTTCGGGATATCTACAACGCAAGGAACGTGCCAAAGGGATTAATTTTTTCCCTTTTTTCCGGATCCCGCTGTTTTCGCTGACTTTTACGTGATCTCCTTGTAGGCGATTGTTTAAGGACCAAGTTTTTCGTCCAGCTTTGAGACGAAATCTCACGCGAATTCTAAATTTGAGACAAATTGGTCCCGAGGGCCAAAAAGAATTTCCACGAAGCGGCCATAATTTCCCCGGACAATCGACCGCGTCCCATCGGTCCAAGAAAAGGGGGTTGTTCTCGCAAAATCGTTCCGCCTCCGAAGCATAATGGTGCGTATTCCCGAATGGTTAGCAAATTGTTTTTTTTGTTCCTTGAAACTTTGGACCACGCCCGGGATGTATTCTTGTCAGTTTCCGGTTTCATTTTTCGCAGCAGGATCAATAACAACATGACTCGTTCTCCAAAGATTGGTCCTATGTGGCTAGTTCTTTTTCTGTTCATTGGCCTTCACCAGCTCGTCGCGCAAACCGTGCCTAATGCTGGCATGATGCGGTTTGCTGATGTCAATCAGGACTCGATCGTATTCGTTTATGGCGAAGATCTGTGGACGGTTTCCCGCTTGGGGGGAGTGGCGTCGTTACTCGCCTCTCCGCCAGGCGAGGAATCGGTGCCACGTTTTAGCCCCGATGGTTCAACAGTTGCTTTCGTCGGAAACTACGACGGCAATCAAGACATCTACACGGTGCCCGTTGGCGGCGGACCTGCTGCCCGTGTGACGTTCCATCCGGCAAATGAGTTGCTTTGTGATTGGACTGCGGATGGAAAATTGATTTTTTCTTCGAATGGCTTTGCGGGACTAGGTCGGCAACCACAGTTGTTCATTCAAAGCGCGACCGATCCGTTAGAAACTAACTTGCCGGTTCCCTATGGTACCAACGGGTCGATTTCCGCTGACGGCAAATGGTTGGCATATACACCGCATGGGTCTGATTACCGCACTTGGAAACGTTACCGCGGCGGTATGGCCTCGGATATCTGGTTGTTTAATTTGGAGTCGAAAATTTCCAAGCAGATGACGGACTTCGAAGGTACAGACACGATTCCGATGTGGAATGGCAAAGTCGTTTACTATCTGTGCGATGCAGGCCCAGAACACCGGCTGAACATTTGGCTATACAACACGGAGACGGAAGAGCGCCGTCAAGTCACCAACTTCAAGGACAATGATTGCCGCTGGCCATCCATTGGTCCCGGCCCAGATGGCAAGGGAGAGATTGTCTTTCAGAACGGCGAGAAGTTGCATTTACTCGATCTGGCCACAGACAAAACAACTCCGGTTTCAATTTCCGTGCCTGGCGACCGACCCAAGTTGCGTCCGCACCAAGTCGACGCATCAAAGTTTATCGTTGCCGGTGCGCTTTCTCCGAACGCGAAACGAGTGGTTGTCGAAGCCCGCGGAGATTTGTGGACGTTGCCTGCGAAGAATGGGGCACCCAGAAATCTGACCCGAACTAGTGGCACCGCCGAACGAATGCCGGCTTGGAGCCCCGACGGACGATGGCTTGCCTATTTCTCCGACGCGACCGGCGAGTATGAGTTGTACATCATGCAATCCGACGGCGCAGGTGAAACGAAACAATTGACCAAGGACGGAAAGAGTTATCGATACACTCCGAACTGGTCGCCGAATTCGAAGTGGCTCACCTTTACGGATAAAACTGGCGGCCTCTATTTACACTCTTTGGAAACGCAAGAAACCAAACCTGTGGACCGCGATCCGACGTCGGCGCAAGTAGATGTCACGTGGTCCCACGACAGTCGATGGATTGCTTATGCCCGAGCGGAGGACAACCGCGCTGCGACGAATGTATTGTGGGTGTTCAACGTCGAAAACGGCACGAAACAGAAACTGACCGCCGGCTTTTTTAACGACTCTACTCCGATGTTCGATCGCAAAGGTGACTTTTTGTTCTTCGTCAGCAGTCGATCGTTCACTTCGCCGAAATACGAGGACTTAGGTACAACTTTTGTTTACTCCGATACACAGGTCTTGATGGCAATGCCCTTGCGCGTGGACGTCAAGAATCCGTTAGCTGCCAAGAACGACGAAGAAACGTGGAAGGACGAAACAAAATCAGTCGAGACTAAAGGCGATGCTGCCATGGAAGGAGCTCAAAACGCAGCGGTGACTAGCGATGAAGCGAGCAAAAAATCCGCAGATGATGCCGGCAAAAACGATAACATGCAGAACGCCCCGCCTCTCCAAATCGACTTCGAACAGATTGAAGCACGCTCCTTCGCGCTGCCAGTGAAACCGGGCGCGTTTTCCAAAATCGTGGTTAACAACAAAGGCCAATTGATCTATAGCCGCCCTGAGGCTGGCGGGGGAGGTGACGACGAGGAAGGTGTTCAAGGTGAATTATTGAAGCTGTTCGACTTTGCCGAAGATGATCCCAAAGAAAAAGATGTCGTTGCCAACGTCCAAGGGTTCGAGATTTCCGCAGATGGTACAAAACTGTTGGTGATTCGTGGGCCCGGCGAGGCCTTCATTTGCGACGCCGCTGCTGCTCAAAAATTGGAAAACGCCGTGGTGACTAAGGGAATGAATGTGGCCGTTGATCGCCGCGCAGAATGGAAACAAGTCTTGAAGGAATCATGGCGTGTGCAGCGGGATTTCTTTTACGATCCGACAATGCATGGCGTTGATTGGCAAAAAATTGGGGATCATTATGCAACAATGATCGACGATTGTGCTTCACGCCGAGATGTAAGCATTTTGATCAAGGAAATGATCTCCGAACTTAATGTGGGCCACGCTTACTATCGCGAAGGCGATGTTGAGAATCCGCCATCGGTTAATGTGGGACTGCCCGGTTGCCGTTTTGAGCTGGCCGACGGAACTTTTAGAATCAAGGAGATTTACCAGGGTGCCGCTTGGGATGTGGACGCGCGCAATGCCCTGGTTGGTGCGGGCGTCAAGGTCGGCGATTTTGTTTTGGCCGTCAACGGAATACCACTTTCCCCTAACGAGAGTCCTTACAAGGCGTTTACTGGGAAAGCAGGAATGGTGGTCTCGTTGACAATCAGTGCCGACGCGAAGTTGGACGAAAAGGACAAAAAAATTGCCATCAAGTTGCGGGGCACTGACGACGACCTTCGTTTTCGTCAATGGATCGAGGCCAACCGCCGTTATGTCGACGAAAAATCAGATGGCAAGGTCGGCTATATCTACGTTGTGAATACGGGTGTTCCCGGCCAAAACGACTTGGTTCGCATGCTGTTTAGTCAACTCCACAAGGAAGCCTTGATCATTGATGATCGCTGGAATGGCGGAGGACAAATTCCGACTCGATTTATTGAATTGCTAAATCGCCCTGCGACCAACGCGTGGGCGCGTCGAGACGGTCGCGATTGGATATGGCCACCGGATTCGCATCAAGGTCCGAAGTGCATGTTGATCAACGGCATGGCAGGATCAGGTGGTGACATGTTTCCGGCATTGTTCAAGCAAAACAAGCTTGGACCTCTGATCGGTATGAGGACGTGGGGCGGATTGGTTGGTATTTCTGGTGGACCGACCAACATTGATGGATCCAGCGTGACCGCGCCGACTTTTGCATACTATGACCTGGATGGTACGTGGGGCATTGAAGGCCATGGAGTCGATCCGGACCTGCGGGTTGTCGACGACCCGGCTAAGATGCAGAACGGTGGTGACCCCCAACTAGATTTGGCCATCGGCGAGATGCTCAACGCCTTGAAAAATGGTCAGGGATTCACGCCGCCCAAGCGTCCTGCATATCCCGATCGAAGCAAAATGGGAATCAAGCCCGAGGATAAATAGACCGGGAGCCGGTGCCACTTTCCAAATATTCGGCACAATTGGACTCTCTGTGCTTGCAAGTGTGCGCGGCTACTCTTTGCTGTTTTCACTTTGGGGGATTACGCACTACAGTTAATTCTGCCGTAGGCCTTTCGTAGATACTGCAAAGACGAGTGCTGAATTGAATCCAAATTTGAGCGGCGACTTGGAGGTTTTCCATGCCGGAAATGTCTATCAACAATCGTGAATTCTACCGTCTGCGCTATCCATTGATGGATCGGCCGAAGCTGGAAATGAACGGTCAGAAATTTGAAATCACCGAAATCGCCGAACGGAGTTTGCAATTCGCTAGAGCTGAGAACTTGAGGTTCCAAATTGGAACCAAAGTTTCGGGACTGGTTACCTTTCATGATCGTCAAACCATCGAAATCTTCGGCAAGTTTGGGCCAATTCGGCGGAACGAAGGCGTGATCGTTGAGTTGGAAGGAGTCGATCTGACGCGAATGTTCAAAGAGCAGTTTTACCTACACGCCAAATTTGTCCAAGTTGTAGACCACTAATTGGCCACGCCGCAAATTCCCGCAAAAATCTTCAGGCCCCTGTTGGTAGATCGTCATTTTCAGCAGAAAATCAGGCGGACCCCAATCTGTTAGGAACTCAACCTGGCAGAATCGTGATAGAACGAAGCAGCGATTCTTTTTTCCGGAACATATTTCACGACAAGAGTCTTCTCGATGGCATTGCGAGCAAATTTTCAAAAGAGCTATTTGTGGCGATATTTGTTGGTCGCCGTTTCATGTTTGGCTTTTTCTGCCTGGTTTGCCTATGACGGGTTCATTGGTTATCCCCTCAAGGTAGAAATGGCCCGAGAGTATGAAACTCTCGCCAAAACGCACGAGGCAGATCAATTAAAAGACGCTTGGCGGAAAAAAGTTGCCGAGAAGAATTGGCCTCAGGTCACGCCGGCGGACAAAGCGGATCATATCGAACAAGATATCTCCCAACAATACTTCTGGTGCGCACTAACCGCCATATTCGGATTGCCAGCTCTTTATTTTTTTCTCACGTCGCGAACCCAATGGATTGAGCGGACCGAGCATGGGCTGATCACAAGTTGGAGGCAGTCGGTCAACTTCCGAGATGTGAAAAAAATCGATAAGACGAAATGGGCAAAAAAAGGGATTGCCAAGGCAACCTTCACCGAGAACGGGAAAGACAAAATCTTCGTGTTCGACGACTTCAAATTCGACCGGGAGCCGCTAGACGAAATGCTCTTTGACTTGGAGCAACTGTTGACCGATGGTCAGATCGTGGGCGGACCGCGCGAAACGAAGAAGCCTGAAGGAGTGGAAGCCGAAGAAGAGGATTAGGGCTGGCACCTCAAGGCCACGTTTTCCAATGCGTCAGCATTTGACGTTTTTGCGTTTTTTCCCGAGCCGTCCCGCGGATTCGACCTTCGCGATGTACTCCCACGCCGAGGGCACTTTGCATGACGTATCGCCCATGTCGATGGTCACGATCCCGATTTTTTTTGCGGCGGCCTTCGCTTTTGCATTGAGGGCTCTGACGTAACTTCCAACGCAAATCACGAAATTGTTCATCGCGTATAGCTTACCCGGTCCGGTGCTTGGTGGATGTCTTCAACAGCTTTATTCAAAAGCGAGTCGATTTCGCCAAGGTTCAACTTTTCATCTGGGAGGGTTGAGACAATCGATGAATAGGTTGCCCAACCTGTTGCTGCCAGTTTCATTTCTTTTGACTTGATCCATTTCATTGCCAACTGGCGGCCTGCAGCGTTCTCAGAGGCGACCCAGGCCACGCTGTATTCACTAATCATATGCCACGAAGCTTCCTTGGCCCAAGTTTCAATCTCGCTTTTGGTCATTCGTGAACCATCAACCGCGAGACCGGCCAGGTACATGGCATCGCTGTTGCCTGTGGCATACAGATCCAATGCCAACTTTTGGTTGCCTTTGATTTGCTTCAGGATGACTTTCATGTCACCGACCTTGACACCATACATCTGTTCCACGGGACCGCCGTGGCGCGCGAATGTTCGTTCATTACTTCAGTGACGTTTTTCATTACCGTTTTTCACCAAGGTTTAGAGGCAGAATAGGGGCAGCGGTGAATACTTGGGATAGAGCATTTTTGCCCCAAAGTTTAGAATCGGAGCCAACCATTCTACATGATTCTACATTAGGAATTCTGCATGAACAAAGTTGTTAAGTTACCGAAGCGATCAGAAGTTGCCGTCACCGATACATGGGATTTGAGCGTCATGTTCCCCAACGACGAAGCATGGGAAACGGCTTTGCAGGAGTTTGAAAATACCTATCCCAACTACAGTCAGTTTGTTGGACGACTTTCGGAGAGTGCTGCGACCTTGGCCGATTGCCTGCGCTTTGACAGCGATTTGGACCGGCGCGCCGAGAGCCTCGGGAATTATGCATTTCTTAAGTCTGCTGAAGATCAAACGAATTCGACCTATCAACGCCTCGTCGGGCGTTTTCAGACGGTCGCCATGCGGGCTAACGAAGTTGCCAGTTTTATTCGCCCGGAAATCCTGGCGATCGAAGACCAAAAGATGGAGTCGTTCCTGGCTGCCGCTGAGATTGCGCCCTTTCGTTTGATGCTGGAGCGGCTCGTGCGTTACAAACCGCATACGCTTTCTCCCCGAGAAGAACAGTTGCTGGCGATGCAAGGCGAGATGGCGGGTGCCGCCAGCCGGATCTTTCGCCAACTCCACGACGCAGACCTGAAGTTTGGAAACGTCCAAAACGAAAAAGGCGAATTCGTCGAACTGAGCCCCTCGACGTTGTCGCAGTTTCTGCAATCGCCTGATCGCGAGGTGCGGAAAACGGCCTTCCGCCAATTCTATGAGCAGTTCGAGGGCCACAAGCACTCGTTGGCGGCCATGCTCAACGGCTCGATTCAAAAAGACATTTACTACGCGCGAGCACGCAGTTATGACTCTGCTTTACACCAAGCCCTTTTTGCCGATGACGTGCCGCAATCCGTCTATGACAATTTGATTTCGTCGGTTCGGAAAAATCTACCAGCACTTTATCGATATTATGATTTGCGGCGGCGAAAGATGAAGTTGCCTGACCTTCATCATTACGATACTTATGTACCGATCCTGAGCAATCTGACAATAGAACACAGTTGGGAAGAAGCAGTCGAGGTGATCAATTCGGCTCTCGCGCCGCTTGGCCAGGAGTATTGTGGAACATTGCGACAAGGGCTTCTCGGCCGCTGGTGCGACCGTTACTCCAATTCAGGCAAACAAAGCGGCGCGTTCAGTTCCGGCGGTTACGATGGTCCGCCGTTTATCATGATGAATTACAAACCGACAGTGCTCAACGATGTATTCACATTGGCACATGAAGCCGGCCATTCGATGCACACCCATCTATCGGTTTCGAACCAACCGTTCGAGTACTACCATTATGCGATCTTTGTAGCTGAGGTTGCGAGTACGTTTAATGAGCAGTTGTTGTCGCATCACCTGCTAAAAAATGCCCGGGATGATCGCGAAAGGGCTTTCATTTTGACCAATGAAATCGATGATATTCGCGCGACGATCTTCCGCCAAACAATGTTCGCGGAGTTTGAAAAAGTAACGCACGAAATGGCTGAATCCGGCGAACCCTTGACGATTGACGCGTTTCGATCGACTTACCGCAAATTGCTGGAGGACTTTTTTGGGCCTGAATTCGTGCTGGACGAAGAGTTGTCGCTGGAATGTTTACGTATTCCGCATTTCTATCGCGCCTTCTACGTCTACAAGTACGCTACTGGAATGTCGGCAGCGATTGCTCTCAGCCAGCGAGTTCTCAACGGTGGCCCTCGCGAATTGAACGACTACTTGGCCTTTCTCAAAGGTGGGTGCAGCAAGTATCCGCTGGAGTTGCTGCGCGGAGCTGGCGTGGATCTCGAAAAGCCCGAGCCTGTTAACACGGCCTTAAGACATTTCGGTAAACTCGTTGATGAATTGGATGCTTTGTTGCCCTGACCTCGATGCGACGATTGTCGCCTTTTGTCGGTAAAATTCACCGCCAGTTCATGCGTTTTGATTGCAAAACGCGCATTGTGTCTCGTTTCTTAGGATCCGCCTGATCAAGTACAATGGCGATGGGCATTGAAGCGTACCTTTGGGAGCAGTGGTGGTTCGTAATTTTTTGTTTGTGAAGTTGGTCGTGCTGGTATTGACCATGACTATCAGTCGGGTTGCCTATACCCAGCAGGATGATTCCCCTACCGCCAACGTGCCCACTCTCTCACGGATCGAGAGCGATCAAAGATTTGCTGCGACACTCCAGGAGATTGCCGAAGAATGCCGTGCGAGCGGCTTGGATAAGCAAGCCGTCGAAACCCTAAACTTGAATTTCGCACGCGATCCAGGGCGACTGTATGTTTTCCTGCCCACCGAATTGACAGTCGTTGCGGCTCAAAACGACGCCAACCCATCGCTCAAGGTTTGGCACGAAAAAGTGCATGCGGCGCGCGTCTCCCATGCTGCTGAACTCCTGAAATTGGCCACGGCATTGGCTGCTGCGGACCGCGGCGCGGACGCGTTTCAGTTGGTTCATGAGTCGTTGCATTGGGATCCGACGTTAGAAGTTGCACGAAAGGCCCTCGGCCATCGGCAAACTGACTCGGGGTGGCAGCCTTATAGCGAACGACTCAAGGTAAAATTGGCAACGCGTCCCCACGCCCTGACGAATTGGAAAAGTGGTGATTACCTTCTCGTCTCAACCGACGATTTCGAAATTTCCTCGAATGCAGATGAAGCAACAACCGTTCGCATGGCCGAGCAATTGCAACGTTGGCAATGGGTATGGCGTCAGGTCTTTTTTGACTACTGGGGGAATGCAAAGAACCTCACTCGCTGCCTTGAGGGCAAAGCCCAATCGCCAAGCCCATCGCGAAAATTTAATGTCGTTTTTTTCGCCAATCGCAACGACTATGTCCAAACGCTCTCGGCCCAAATTCCCGGCATTGAGGTTTCGACAGGATACTACAGTGACCAGCTCAAAATGTCCTTCTTTTACGCCAGCGAAGATCGAAGCGTTGAAGAAACCTGGCGACATGAATTAACTCATCAACTCTTCAAGGAATCGATCAATACTGAGTCGTCCCCATTTGAGAAAAACTATCTTTGGCTGGGCGAAGGCATCGCGATGTACATGGAGTCTCTCCGCGATTTCGGACCTTGGGTCACGTTGGGTGGTTTCGATGGTCGCCGGATTCAATATGCCCGCGTCCGCAAATTTCGCGAGGATTTTCACATTCCATTGGCCGAATTGAATCAGATGCCGATGAGTGAATTTCAACGAAACACAGAAATTCGCCGGATTTACAGCGAAGCTGCCGGGCTGTCCCATTTCTTGATGCATGCTGAACAAAATAAGTATCGACGGCCGCTCGTTGAACTGCTCGAGCTGATCTATCGCGGTAAGTTGAAGCCTGAGAAATTCGAATCGGTATTGGGCATCGCCCCCAAATCAATTGACGACCAATACGCGAAGTTTCTGCGCACCAATTCGGAAACGGTGAGCGAACAACTGTTGGCTCCTGAAACCATAACCGAATTGTGTTTGCCGGGAGCGAATTTGAACGATGAGGCCTTTCGCAAAATTGGCGAATGTCGCGATTTGGCATGGCTGGATATCAGCGGCAGTACTCTCACGCCACAACGAGTCAAGAATTTGGTCGGTTGTTCCAAGCTCGATCAAATCTTTTTGACTCGTTCGAAGATTTCGCCGGGATCGATCGAGGCCTTCCGGCAATTTAGCCACTTGACCTCTCTGGATCTCTCCGGTGCCATTATCGATAAGAATGCAACGCGTGAGCTGGCAATGCTCGATGGCCTGCAAGACCTCTCTTTGACGCTGTCTGACGTCAACGATTCGATCATTCCGATTTTGATCAAAATGAAGAACTTGCGGACCATCAACTTGGCGCAAACCAAGATCAGTAAGAACGGTATCCGTACCCTGGAGCAAAAACTCCCCAACCTGAAAATTATCCAACGACCGTGACGGGCTACCGCCTGCCGCGGCGCATCACGAGGACTCCGAGGACAATGGCGACGCCGCCGACGAGTTGCGCCCAAGTGGGTTTTTCACCGAGGAACAGCCAACTGACGGTGACGGCCATCAGCGTGACAAAGTTCTGAAAAATCGAGGCGTGCGAGCCGCCAAGTTGCCGGACGCCAATATGCCACAAGGCGTATGCGAGCCCCGTCGAAAATACTCCAGAATAAACAATTTCCAGCATCACAATGGGTTCCAACATTTTTGGAATTTCAGGCCCAATCGAATTCGCCACGATCAAAAGATGCAGCGGGGTCGTAAACAGAGCCGACATGAACGCCAGCTTCATCGGGCCGACCGTATCGAGCAATTTTTTGCTCACCAGTGTTCCGCTGGCCCACGTCATCGCGGCGACCAGAATCAAAAGGTTTCCAGCCAAATACTTGGTGGAGAGGTTCACGCCTTTGCCTTCCTCCATCGCCCCCATCGTGATGACCGCCAATGTACCGACAAAAGTGATCGCCAGCCCAATCCAATTAGCGACATGCAGTCTTTCGCCGATGAAAAAATAGGAGAAGATAGCGGTCCACATCGGCATCGACGACAACAGAAGGGCAACGTTTCCAGCCGTCGTCCGACTGATCCCGAGCATGAACAAAATCATGTAAATGAATCCAGTTAGCGCAGAAAAGACTGCGAATCGACCCCAGGGAAAGGGTTGTTGCGATCGTGTTGTGCGGCGGGTTTCAATCCAGGCGAACAGGCCCAAAGCGATGGTCGCGAGAGTCAATCGTGCCGCGTTGAAAACAAACGGATCGATGCGAGTCGTCGTGTCCTTAACGATCGGGATATTGCAGCCCCACATTGTGGCAGTCGCAAGCAAACACAAATCGGCGAGCACATGGCTTTTGGACGAATTGCCGATCTCGATGTTCTGTCCCGGCGCGGACTCGACCGAGGTCTGGTGTGGCGAATTCACTGCGGTAGACTTTCACAAAAAAAATTACAATTGTTTCACGCAACTTGGCAGCGCGAGGCCATGGAGTTTCAGATGGAAATTTAGCCAAGTTGGCTGATGATCGAGAATCCGTATGCGTCGGCCTTTCAGGGAAATGGCGCACGCGCAGTCGGTCATTTTTTGGGAGGCGTCAATTCGCCAGTTGGCGCCAATTGTTGTTTGAGCTCGAGTGCCGCTTTGCGATAGAGGAACAACGCAGTCGAATCCAGGGCCTGAGTGACAAACTGTAACGCTTGTTCTTTTTGGCCGCGAGTCTCAAGGAATTTGGCGATGTAATACAACGATTCTGGAGCCAGTTGTCCCCGTGTGATTTGGGTTGCGCGATTCAAAAATTCTCCGGCCGCCTGGAGATTGTTTTGCTTGAACAAAACCCAGCCCAATACCGAAAGGGTAACTGGATTTTGTTGGTCGAGCTGAGCGTTCTGTTTGGCAATTTCCAATGCCTTTTCCAGTTTGTCCTTGTCACCCAGCTCGGCCATTGAAATTGCCAGCATGGTTGAGACCTCGACATTGGTTGGTTCCGACGAGCGGACTTCAGTGAAAATCTTTTCTGCTTCCTCGAATTTTTGCTGCGCAAAAGCGACTTTGCCTTTTAGCATCAGGACACCGGGCAATCCCGCAACCAAGTTTTTGGATTTTTCCAGCGCAGCTGAGGCTTCCTCGAATCGTTCATGCGCCACCATCCAGTCGACGTACTCAATCACAACTGCTTTTTCTCCCGGGTACTTGGCCAGAGCCTTGTCGACCCAGCCTTTGGATTGGGCATCGAGACTGACTTGGGAATAAAGGGTTGCCAACATCAATTCGGGAACTCGCGATTCGGGAACGATCTTGCGGAATTCTTCCAAGTGTTTGAGGCAATCGTCAATTTTTTCCTGGCGAAAATCGACTTGGGCCAACCGCATGTAGTTCTTGGCGATGGTTGGATTATTGGTAATCAGTGATTCGAGGAATTCTCGGGCTTTGCCGAAATCGTTACGGAGCATCATCAAATCGGCCATCGCGTCTCGATAGATCATGTCGTAGAAATCGGTTTCTTCTTTCGAATAATTTCCAGCGTCAATGAGCGCACGAGATTTTTCCAGTAGGACGACCGCATCGGTTCGGCGACCGTCAGCAATTGCCAAACGCGCGAACGCGTTGTAAATCGTTGGCAAATTCGGATGTGAGTTGGCGGCGTCTTCCAGATGACGTCGACCCTCAGTTTGGTTCCCCGCCGAATAGTGCAAGGCCGCGACGAGCAAAGCACCGGGCGGTAATGCCGGGTATGCCTTGCGCAGCCGATCGAGTTGCTCCAAGGCACGTGTTGGGTCGTCGATGAAAACTCCCACGGCGGCTTTTACGCCTTCCTTGAGGTCTTTGTCCTTGTCGATTCCGCCCGGCGTCAGGTCGTTGATTTCTTTGGCAAAGGTAGTAACGACCGTCTCCCGTTGTGCAGCAGCTTCCGCAGAAGGCTGAGGTTTGCCACCTGCGGACTTAGGATTCGAGGTAGGCGTTTTTCCCTGGGCTTTTTCTGTCGATTCTTGCAGCATCATCGCATCGGTCGTCGTGCCGACTGCCAACAAGCACAGGACCAAAGCCAATTTCAATATGCTCGGCCCATTTCCCAGAACTTTCGCCATGCTCATTTCAATTTCCCCGATAGGATTCCGCTCGCAACTCTCTCAAAATACGAAGGGTTGCTGGTGACTGATTCAACACATAAAAATGTAACCCTGGAACGCCGCCTTCGATCAATTCCCGTGTCTGTTCCATTGCCCAGTCGACACCCGTTTCGAAGTGCCACTCGGGCGATTCTTTTTCTGACAGACGACTAACGAATTTCTTGGGCAGCTTGGCTCCACACAAGGCAGTAATTCTTTCGATTTGCGGAAGACTGGTGACCGGCAAAATTCCGGGCACAATTGGAATGGTGATTCCCGCAGACTGACAACGATCCCGAAAGCGAAAGAAATCCTGATTATCGTAAAAGAGCTGCGTTACGACAACATCAGCTCCAGCATCGACTTTTCTTTTCAAATTCTGCATATCTACTTCAGGGCTCGACGCTTCACGGTGTGTCTCCGGGTAGCCCGCCACCAAAGTTCCCAGTTTTCCGTATTCGCGTCGAATTAACTCCACCAACTCATTGGCATAACGCAAGCCACCAACGGTCGCCGTGAATTCCGATTGACCTTGGGGCGGGTCTCCGCGCAAGGCGACAACGTAATCGACTTGAGCAGCAACGGCGGTAGCCAAATATTGCTTCAGCTGTTTGACGGTGCTGCCAACGACCGTTAGGTGAGATGCGACAGGAACGCCAAAACGACGCTTAACCTCTTGGATGATTTCCAACGTCTTGTTTTGGGTCGACCCGCCAGCTCCATAGGTGCAAGTCACAAAATCGGGCGAGAATTCCATTAGTTGTTGCACGCTGTCGTACAACAACTGTTCGCCCTTCGGCGTTCTGGGCGGGAAAAGCTCGTAGGACAAGGCCAAACGGCCCGGACGAAAATAATTCGAAAGGCTCATGATTGAGAAAATTAGTCTGGAGCGGAAAACGATGTTTAAGCGGGCAACACCCAACGAGGGGCAACAGAATTGCTGTCACGAATGGTCTATCATACACCGAAACTCGTTTTTTCTCACGGCGGTGATCAGTCGTTGCGAAACGGTTCATGGCGGGAAATAGCGGAAAAATCGCCGCGGGCAATGTAGAAGACCCTTAACGCAGGCAGGCGAATTCGTTCCGCATATGAAGTTACCGTCTTCAAAAGTATTTGCTCCACAACGGCAATTCATTTTGGAATTTCCAACGGTGAGGACCCAAATGGTTTATATTCGTTAATCGGCAATCCGGCGAGAATCGCCAACCCGTTTACCAGAAAAAAACAAGATGTCCTCGTGTATCCAAAATAGCGCCCTGACACCCCACTACGTTTTGCTTATGGGAAACCAGCGAATTGGTCCGATCATCAATGCTTCGATAGACAGCGACAAGCATCTCGTGGTCTACGGATTTTCCGACAAAGCGCCGTACGACCAATTCTTGAGCAATTTCCCAACCCTCCTCACGCCCTATCCCCTTGTACAGCGATACCTCTCCGACAAAGTGAAATCTGCCGACCTTGATCTGAGACTTGTCGTCATTGACGCAACCGGTCCGGAACAAGATCAAATCGGAGCGGTCACAATGGAGTCAGCGTTGAGCGCCCTGCATGACAACTGCGAATCGATCGCGATCACGCACTGTTTGACTTTCGATGCGACGACGGCTGCCTACAACATTTCTCCGTGTCACTCTGACTGAACACTTCATCCAACGGGCTTACTTCGCGCTGCCGGAATTTTCCAGAGTGTAGACGGTCATGGCCTTTAGTTCACGAACGAAGATTTCATTGCCGCTGATCCCGATGTGGGCCCAAGTCGAAACACTTCCCAGCGACCGGTTCTCCAAAAGTTGAAATTCATTGGGACTGGCAGCGATCAACAACAGCTTGCCCGATTCGTCGAGTGCCAGGATTTTCTTGCCGGAGGCTACCATACTCCAGTATTTTCCATAGCCTTTCGACGTCCACTTCTCTTCTCCTGTTTCGAGATTAAGACAAGCGAATCGTTGGTTCCGCAAGTGCATGTAGATATGGCCGTCAATTACTACTGGTGAAGACATGTAGGCCTCCAAGCGGCTCTTCCAAAGTTCATCCGCCGACCATTTGCCGTCTTTATAGTTGATGTCGAACAGGAAACTGCCTCCCTGGTAGGTACTCGTGAAGACTCGATCGCCAATCACGGTTGGTGTAAGAATGTTCATGCCGCGAAACGTTGGGATGTCTTTCTTCCACAAGACTTCGCCGTTGTCCAAGTCGACACCGGCGAGTTCCAAGCGGGACTGAACGAGCAATTGTCGCTTGCCATGAAGCGAGGCAATGAGGGGACTGCTAAAGGCTCCGCCACTCATCATGTCGGCCCCTTGTTTCATTGATTGCCAAGAAATCTTACCTGTTTTCTTCTCAACCTTGACAACGACATTGCCGGCTTGGGTATAGAGGAAGTCTCCATCGATGAGCGGGGACGGAACATTTCCGAATGGTGGCAATTCCGTTTTCATTTCCTTGACGAAATCGATCCGCCAAAGTTCGCTTCCGTCGTTCGCATCGAGGCAAACCAGGACATCGCGGATACCACCGACATACAATCTTCCATCATCGTAAATCGGAGTTGCGCGAATCCAATCGCCGTTTGATTTTGCGAAAAAAGGAACGCTCATGGCACCTTCCCATTCGCGCGACCAAATTTCCTTGCCTGTTTCCCGATCGAGGGCGCGAACCACCTCAACCTTCTTGTCTTTTGTCTCGGTAACAAAAACTCGGTTCGCCGTGACGATTGGACCAGAGTAACTTTCGCCCAGGGGGACGGACCATTTCTTACCAAGCGAGGTCAGGTTTTCCAAGTTGCTGAGCAGAGTCGAATCGACAATCCCGGTACGGTTCGGGCCCCGCCACTGAGTCCAATCGTTGGCGCTTGATGCCGTTTTCTTGGCCGCATCGGCTTGGGCCAACGACGTTTGAGCAAACAACCGCGCATTGCTTTCGTGACAGATCAAACAAGCGACAAAAGCTGCCGAGACCATTGAAACGCGAATCATGTTTTTCCTCTTGATTTTTTGTTTACATAGCCGTTCCAAGAAAATGCCCGAAACGGGTGTTTTTCCCCTGGAAGCGGAACAACTGCTAACTCGGAGAACTTTCAACCAAAAAAAACCCAAAATCTTCGAAAAAGTCAGTTGAATCCACAGGTCTTGGGGCGGTATGCCAATCTATGAAGTATGCCCTATTCCGGATCGAAGATGCAAAAAAACTGGCGATTTGAAGTTTTCTATGACGGCGACTGCCCCATTTGCCGCCGTGAAATCAATTGGTTGATGCGGAAGAACTCTGCCGGCCAAGTGAATTTCCGGGACATTTCCCGACCCGATTTTGATGCCGAAAGCGAAACAGGGAAGACGTTTCCCGAATTAATGGCCCGACTGCACGGGCGCCGCCCAAATGGAGAATGGGTAACCGGCGTGGAGTCCCTGCGACTTATGTATGACGCCCTCGGCTACAGCGCTCTCGTTCGGTTGTCGCGTTGGCCCCTAGTTCGCAATGTTTTCGATTCGATCTATCCTGTTTTCGCCGTGTTACGGCTGAAGCTCACCGGGAAGGGCAGATATCTGGAGTGCGTTGAGTGTGCCGGCCTGGCGAACGACGCCGGACATCATTCTCATGAGATGTCCGTCACCGCAAACAAGCGCTAATTGAAAGCAACTCCCGATGAAGATTGGCATTATTGGTTCCGGCATTTCTGGCATGACCGCCGCCTATTATCTTTCGCGGCAACACGATATTACCGTGTTCGAAGCAGACTCGCACATCGGCGGTCACACGAACACGATCGACGTAGAGCATCGCGGCCAGCACTTTGCTGTGGACACTGGATTCATCGTGTTCAACGATCGGACTTATCCAAACTTTATTCGCCTCTTGAGCGAAATTGGAGTCGCCTCGCAACCAACCTCAATGACCTTCAGCGTGCAGTGCGAGTCGACTGGATTGGAATATCGGGGTGCTGATCTGGGCGGATTGTTTGCACAGAAAAGAAACTACCTGCGGCCTTCATTTTACTATCTGCTATCGGAAATTTTGCGTTTCAATCGTAATATTGAACGCTTGTTGGAGCCCTTGGATCCAGACATTTCGGTGGCCGATTTTTTTGCCAAGCATCGATTCGGAGAAGGCTTTCGCAAACAGTTTTTCCTGCCGATGGCTTCGGCCATTTGGAGTTGCCCAAATTCTAAGGTCGAGAAGTTCCCGTTACGGTTCATCGTTGACTTCTACCACCACCACGGCTTGCTATCGGTCAATGATCGACCGCAATGGCGAGTAATTCGCGGAGGGTCGCAACAGTACATGCGAGCTCTCGTTCGGCAAACTAAAGCAAACGTCCTTGTGAATACGCCAATTACCCGCGTCGTGCGCAACGAAGACTCGGTTTTGCTGACGACAAAAGGCGGTGATTCTCGGGAATTCGATCACGTCATTTTTGCTTGCCATAGCGATCAGGCCTTGCGGATTCTCGGGAACGAAGCAACGGAGAAGGAACGGGAAATTCTCGGTGCGTTTCCTTATGAACGAAACGTGGCGATCTTGCACACCGATCGCCGCCTATTACCCAAGAGTCGTCGCGCCTGGGCTTGCTGGAACTACCACCTTCCGCGCATCGAGTCGTCGAAGGCCACTGTCACCTACAACATGAATTTGTTGCAAGGGATCGAATGTGAGGATACCTTTTGTGTTAGTCTTAATTGTGAAGACCGCGTGGAACCCACCAAAATCCTTCGCAGCATAGAATACCATCACCCAGTCTTTACGACCGCCCGCCGAGCGATGCAGACGCGCCATCATGACTTGATCGATGTTCGTCGAACTTCATTTGTGGGCGCCTATTGGGGCAACGGTTTTCATGAGGACGGCGTGGTGAGTGCTCTGGCGGTTTGTCAAAAATTGGATCAAAGTTCATGGAAAGTTGCATCTACGAAGGCTGGGTTCGACACCGCCGGCGAAAGCCAGTCGAAAACAGCTTTCGCGTGCGAGTCAGCCTGATCTATTTGGCGCTCGAAGAATTAGACACCGTGTTCAAGGGACGTTGGCTGTGGTCGACGCGTCGACCGTCAATTGCTCGCTTTCGTCGCCAAGATTACTTGGGCAACCCAGCGGAAGACTTGCGGGAGTCGGTAAAACAAGTCATCGCGGCTCAAGGTGGCAACTTTTCTGGCGGTCCCATCCGCTTGTTGACCCATCTGCGTTACTGGGGTTTCGGCTTTAATCCCGTGTCGTTTTATTATTGCTTTTCCAAAGACGATTCGAAGCATTTGGAATACATCGTCGCCGAGGTTACCAATACCCCATGGGGCCAGCGGCATGCGTATGTTTTGGACCGCACTCAATTTAATCCGCTGGGGCCAATTTCGGTCCCCAAGGTGTTTCATGTCTCCCCGTTCATGCCAATGGATATGAGCTACCAATTTCGTTTGACTTCGCCCGACAATTCTTTGCTCGTGCACATGGCGAATTTTCAGGGCGCAGAGCGTCCGTTTGACGTCACGATGAAACTTCAGCAGCGGCCGCTGACGACTTGGAACCTGGCTCGAGTCCTGTGGCGTTACCCGACCCAGACCTTGCAGGTTGTCGGACAGATTTATTTGCAGGCTTTCCGACTGTGGTGGAAAAAAGTCCCCTTTGTGCCGCATCCGCAGCCTGGACGGCGCCACGGAAATTTGATTCCTGGAACGGCAGCAGTGAATCTGGCACCGAAGTTGCGGTTAAACGGCGAACCCACTGGAGAAGCTGGTGCTGAAAATGCGCCAGTATTTGTGAAATGAGTGACCATACTTTCGAGATGTCGGATCCCATGATTAATGCCATCCCTCACGGTTGCCATGAACTAAATTGGTGGCAGCGCAAATGTCGTTCGCTGATTCTGGGTCAGGCACGTCGCATGGTCGGCGAAACGATTGAGGTCGTCGATAGCGACGATTGTTGGCGCGTCGGCGACCAGTCATCACTCCAGAATTCGGTCCGAATCACTGTCAAAAACCCTAGATTCTATTGGCGGATGCTATCGGGCGGCGGGTTGGGTGCCGCCGAATCCTTGATGGACGGAGATTGGACTTGTTCCGATATGCCCCGTTTGATCCGGGCTCTCGTCCGCAACATCAATGTTCTCGACTCCTATGACGGCGGATTTGCACGAATCCGAAAAAAGGTGGAGCAAATCAAGCATTGGCTGAATCGCAACACCCTAACACGATCCAAGTCCAACATTCGGGAACACTATGATCTCGGCAACGAGTTCTTCTCATTGTTCCTGGATCCGACGATGAATTATTCGAGTGCCGTGTTCGAGTCGCTGGTACCCCAAGAGCATCCGGAATCATTGCACCGCGCACAGTTGCGAAAAATGCACCGGTTGTGTGAGATGTTGCGACTGTCGTCGGCCGATCATCTGCTGGAGATTGGCACGGGTTGGGGCTCCTTGGCCTGTTACGCCGCCAAGCATTTCGGTTGCCGCGTGACGACAACCACGATTTCGCATGAACAATTTGTGTGGGCTCAAAATCGAGTTGCCGCAGAAGGTCTCGGGGATCGCGTCACGGTTCTCGAATGCGATTACCGTCTGCTCGAAGGCAAATACGACAAGATTGTTTCAGTGGAAATGATCGAGGCGGTTGGCGATCAGTTTTACGACACTTTCTTCAAAAAATGTCAAAGCCTCCTGACGGAAGATGGCCTGCTGCTCTTGCAAGCCATCACGATCGTCGACCAGCGCTATCAAAAACATCTGAACAGCGTCGACTTCATCTGCAAGTACATTTTTCCTGGCGGCAGTTTGCCTTGCATCTCGCGGTTGGTGGGCTCTGCCGCGAGTGCTGCAGATATGCGAATGATCCAACTCAACGACTACGCAGCCCATTACGCCGAAACCTTGCGTCGCTGGCGAACACGTTTTTGGCAACAAATTGGTGCAATTCGCGAATTGGGCTATACCGACCGCTTCATCACGATGTGGGATTATTACTTAGCCTATTGCGAGGCAGCGTTTGAAGAGCGACAGATCAACCTCGTGCACACGCTGTTTGCCCAGCGAAATTGTCGTTTCGATTTCACCCAACTGCCTGGTGAACGATCAAGCAGTTCTCTACCATTAGAGATGAAAAATTCTGACCAAGCGCCCGACCGCGCGGATGCAGACTCTCAAGACCCTCTGATCGGCTGGGCGAAATGACCAGCCTTTTGATGATTTTCGGCGGCTGGGTTTTTGCCACTGCTATGATGTGGCTGATGTTTCTCTATCAAAAGCGAACCGGTGACGCGGGAATCGTGGACGTGGCTTGGGCGGCTGGAGTCGGTGGGCTGGGAAGTGCATTTGTGCTTGTTGCCGAGGGTAACACGGCACGACGCTGGCTGATTGTGGCGGTAGTGTTTATTTGGGCCGCGCGGTTGGCCCTGTACATTTTCCGGCGAGTTCGTGCACTGCCCGAGGATGGTCGCTATCAAACGATGAAGGCCGAATGGGGAGCAGAAGCATCGCTGCGAATGTTTCGGTTCTATCAACTGCAAGCCATTGCCGTTGTGCTGTTTGCGATTCCGATTCTGATTGCAGCCAGCAATGATCAACCGCTTTCCTGGTTGGATTTTGTGGGAGTTGCTGTCGGTGCGATCGGCATTATTGGCGAATCAATCGCAGATTTTCAGTTGTCGCGCTTCCGTAGGGTCGCAGGTAACAAAGGCCAAGTTTGCGAGGAAGGTCTTTGGCGATATTCCCGCCACCCGAATTATTTTTTTGAGTGGCTGCACTGGTGGGCGTATGTGTTTTTCGCGATTAGCTATCCCTGGGGTTGGCTGACTCTAATGGGCCCCGGTTTGATGTGGTTCTTTATTACGCGAGTGACAGGCATTCCGCCGACGGAAGCTCAAGCGATCAAGAGTCGTGGCGATGCCTATCGCCGATATCAGCGGACTACGAATGCATTTTTTCCGGGTCCGCGACGAAAACTGGCTACCTGGCCGAGCAAATTGAATTGAATTTTGAGTGCCAAGGGAATCGAATCATGAATTTTCTTAACCCTATAGCCCGTGTCGCCATTGCCTTGATCGAACGCGGACTGTTGCCCGAGTCGGCGATTCGTGCGGCGATTCGCAGGCTGATTCAGGCCCGCTACCGCAACCTTTATCGGGGGAGCCCCGAGGAGCAAAGCGAGCGCAGCCTCGAGTTCATGGATCGAGCGATCAACGAATCGAAATTGGCTTTGGACACCGATAAGGCCAACGAGCAACACTACGAAGTGCCCGCTGAATTTTATGACCTCGTGCTTGGCCCGCACAAGAAATACAGTTCGTGTTACTTCAACGATGAACGGACGACATTAGCCGACGCCGAAGGTGCCGCACTGGCAATCACATGCGAGCGGGCGGACCTTGAGGACGGAATGTCCATTTTGGAATTGGGCTGTGGTTGGGGATCGTTGACCTTATGGATGGCCGAACGGTATCCCAATTCCGACATCGTGGCAGTTTCCAACAGCTCGTCTCAACGTCAGTGGATTCAGTGCGCGGCCAGCGAAAGGGGAATCGCGGATCGCTTGCAAGTGCTGACCTGCGATATCAATGAACTGAAGTTAAATCAAAAATTCGATCGTGTGGTCAGCGTGGAAATGTTCGAACACGTTCGCAACCATCGTCGCTTGTTCGCGAACGTATCGAACTGGCTGGCCGACGACGGCCAAATGTTCGTCCATATTTTCTGTCACCGTCAGTTCGCCTATCCTTTTGAGACCCAGGGTGCAGCCAATTGGATGGGGCGACATTTCTTCTCCGGTGGAATGATGCCCAGTCGTGACTTGTTCCGTCGATATGACGAGCATTTGTCGGTGAACCGCGAATGGAGCTGGAATGGCTCCCATTACGAGCGGACCGCCAACGCGTGGGCCTTGAATCTCGACCAGCATCGCCAAGAGGTTTTAGGTTTGTTCCGGAACATTTACGGCCGCGGACAGGAACTGCGCTGGTTCATGCGTTGGAAGGTCTTCTTTCTCGCTTGTGCGGAGCTTTTCGGATCTCGCAACGGCGAAGAATGGTTCGTGGAGCACTATCTCTTCGGCCTGTCGCGTAAACCAAGTTTGTCAAATCACTAAGGGCCCGCCCATCCCAGAGGGCTCCATCCAAGACCTGGGCGTAATTCAAAATCTCGTTAGCCACGGATCACACAGAATTCCACGGATGGTTTGCGCGTTTAGAATCAGTGTCGATCCTTGGAATCCGCGACTTAGTCCTTCCTTTATCGTCCGACTACACTGCCTTGGCAGCTCGAGCCGCAACCAGCGGTGCAGCCGAAGCAATGATTGGCAACGCGAATCGATCGCCGCGAGAGCGACTCCAGATCGCAGTTGCTGATGTGCACCGAATCGCCTGCCACCGGCAAATCGAGCATTTGATTGAAGTCACAGTCATAGACAAAGCCGCGCCAATCTATCGACAAAGTATCGCGGCACATGAGATGCTCGACGGTTGCCGGATTGAAACTGGAGATCAGTCGATTCATATATTCGACATACTTGCCTTGACGCAGCAGATCGTCCAGAAAACGACTGATGGGCATGTTAGTGATCGTTAAGAGTCGATTGAATCGCAAACCATACCGAGCCTGCATTTCGCCGTGATAATCGGCCTCCAACCGTTCTTGCGGCGGTGGCAATCCTGTACCAACCGGGTTGTAAACCAAATTCAAGTCCAGCCCCGAATCCGGTTGCCCATAGCCCAACTCATTCAGTACGCGAATCGCACGGATCGATTTTTTAAATACCCCATCGCCGCGCTGCGCATCACAATTGCTCTCGAGATAGCAAGGCAGCGAGGCCACGATTTGCACGCGATGATGCGCCAAAAATTCGGGTAGATCGGTGAAGCCGGGAGCAAGCAGAATCGTCAGGTTGCAACGATCGATCACGCTCCGTTCCATGACCCGCGCTGCCGTCACAAGTTCGCGGAAGTTGCCGTTCATTTCCGGTGCCCCGCCCGTGATGTCCAGCGTGGTCAGGCAAGGATTGGCCTTCAGAAAGTCGATGACCGCCTGAGCCGTTTCGCGAGTCATGTTTTCGCGGCGATCAGGTCCTGCATCGACATGGCAATGCGTGCAGGTTTGATTACAGACCTTGCCCAAGTTGACTTGGAGTATGCGCGGTTGAGCCGGAAGCAATTGTTCTCGACCGTGCGCCTGCAACGTCGCTTCGAATCGCCCCCCGGCAATTAGCTGGGAATCTCCCAGAATTTCCTGTTGCCGTAGCGGCAACGACAACTCGCTGCCAATTCGAAATAGGGTAGGGGTGGTCACAAAACGGCCTGCGATCTACGAACGATTGCTTCCGCACCGGTGCGAAGCAAAACATCATAACAAAACACAATGCGTACGATCTTGAAGCAGTTTGGGAAACAAGTTACTTTGGATGAAACACGGCAATGATGGGCCGGTGGTCACTGGTTTGATCCGAGTCCGGAAAATCGCCATCGCGAACGATCACGTCGACCTCTCCCTGCCATTCTTTCGCTTGGTTGGCGACGAAAACAAAATCTAACAGCGAATCCGGATAGCGGTCGACACGACGATCCTTAATATTGCGGTCGTCGGACCAATTGCTGTCGACGAGGGGATCTGGCTTCAGCCATTGCCAGACGCCGCCATTGAGCATCGCTTTGAAGCCCTCGTTGCCTTGGCCCGTACGAAAGTCGTAATCGAAGTTGAAATCGCCAGCGGTGATGATTGGCTCCGGATGGCCCTCTGCCCATTTACCTAACATGCGGGCTTGGTCCGTCCGCAATTCTGCTTCGCCCCGGGCCAGGTGATTGACAATCAACCAAAACGACTTGTTTGATTTCTTGTCAATAATCATGGCTGCCAACGGCGAGCGCGCTCGTAGCGTTCCAAAGTCAGGCGAGTCTGCCTCTGCGACGTTAAAGTTCGCCGCGATCCCAGCGTAGCGGTGCAATTCAGTGACCTCGTTGATTTCAAAACGGCTTTTGTCGGCGATCAACACCAGCGTATCGGTGTCTTGATATCCGCCGCTCCCGGTGGAAACGCAATCGACTTCAGAGCCCAGTCCCTCCGCTGCAGCCTTGCGGAATGTCTCGATGGTCTTGGGTTCGACTTCGGACAATGCGATCAGCTGCGCCCGGGTCGCGGGGTCTTTCAGCAAAGCCGTCAATTGCTGGCCGATCACCGTGGCATCGCTGACCTGCGGCTGGCTGGGGCGATTGCTTTCGACATTCCAAGCTACAATGCGGAATTCTTGGGCATTCGCCGAAAGACAAGTCCAAGAGGCAACGAAAAGAAGACAAACAATTAGTCGCAACATTTTGATTCCGATTTGACGAGTAAAACGATCGTCCAAAGGACAATCTCGATTTCATTGTACTCGGATTCGGCTTACGGGCGATGAGTTGTCACAAATCGACCGATTTAGTTGGGAGTCGCTTGAGTTCTCAATCCACGTACTTTCTCTCGATTAAAGCAGCGGCGATGAAATTCCCAACCGATCATTGCGGTCGCGAACAGAAGGATTGCGATGCTGATGAATGACTCTTGATTCAAGAACATGAGAGGCGAAACCGCCACGGAGAACATTCCCAGAATCGAAGCGCAATTACCCAACAAATTCCAGCGGATAACACCACGTGTGAAAAAACTCAACAGCAGTGATATTGTCAGAATGAAGATTGCAATGCAGGCGGCTATTAAGGCAGTTGTAGACTCAACTCCGATAATCCGTGTCACTCCCATCGCCAAGAAAAACACGACAGACAGGTAAATAACTCGATATCCGCGATTCAAATCGGGCGAGCAATCAAATCCGGAGCAACTGCGACAACCGGCCATGACGCGGCGATTGTAAGTCACCAATTGATAAACCGGAAACATCAGACTATGGAAGACTCGCGACTCAAATATCGGCGAGAGCCATTTCCAACGACTTGCGAGCACGAAACAAAGAGCCGGCAATCCGTAGATCGTCTCGCCACTGCGGAGATCAAACAATGGGATTTCGTGCCGCGCCCGGTTCTGATCCAGTTGAACTAATATTTGTGGATCCAAGCTTGTAAAGCCCACCCGATTTTCCTCGCGCAAGAATCCCCATGCAACAAACCAGTAGGTATACAGCCGGCACATCGGACAACTGTCATCAAAAACAATCATCTTGTCATCAAGTGTTGCCATTTTCGACCTCCGCTTTGAACTCGAATCTATTGCTTAAACCGCAATCGAGCGAGCGAAAATAACGTTGTGGCATTTTGACTCGGTGAGCCTTTTCGAACGCGAATTCAATCAGTTGTGGCGTTCAACGCGGTCACCAAGCGTTTTACAAAATCTTCTTCCATAGATTTTCGTTCGTTGTTGAATTCCTGCATGATCGTCTCAAGCTCTTTGTCGAATTTTTTGCCAATTTCGTTATGCTCTTTAAACTGCGAATGTTTCAAGTCCAATCTCGCGGTGACTTTTGGATGAGTCAATCCGACAGTTGACTCATATTGTTTTCCAACACGGATTTGAACTTCAGCTTGCCGTAACCATACTTCTTGCGGCGGAGTAAGTACTGTTAGTAACGACTCTGGGTACGAAGCGTCCATCTGCAACAGAGCATCAAATCGCTGAATTGCATTTCGAATAAGTTCAATGCCATTATTCTTCCATTCGTTACTCTGCATATTCGAAAGGTCTGCGGCTTGTTTCTCGGTTGTTTGGAGTTCGTCTACGATGATCGGCATTTGCAAGAGCGCGTAAACGAGCGGATCGTAGGTTCAAGACTTTTTTCGCGGGGTTCTTGATCCGTCAATTTCAATGGTTGTTGAAAATCGTCGAACATCTTATCCAATTGAGGTGAACAACCAGGAATTTGCGACGATACGTTCACGATTCTTAATAAAACCGATTCCTTCACCAAACAAGATGGTATTGCTTGCACCGTCTAGTAGCGTGGATTTATGCGTTCGCGGCTAGTGCAATCGCTTTACCATTTGCTCTCCGTCTTTTTGAAATCACCTGCTGTAATTACAACGAGTTTTTTGGAGTTGAGCAACCTTTGCAGGGCGACGTTGACCGAAGCGGTTGTCAGGGCTTGCATGTTCTTCTGTCGGCGCGTCAAGAACGACTCGTTGCGGCCGGCTTCCTGATAGCCATGTAAGGTCGCCGTCAGCGATTCGGCTTCGTTTAAGTTCTCGGTCAGCAACTTCAAGTAACTTGTCCGTGAATCGTTAAGCTCTTCCTCGGTAATTCCTTTAATCAGCACCTGATCAAGAACTTCGTCGATCGACTTCACCAGCTTGTCGCGGTTCGAAGGATTCGTGATGGCGTAGGTCATGAAGAAAGCTGAACGATCGAGGGGCTCCGCTGAGAACTGGCAACCCACAGCGTACGACAGGCCCTGTTCCTCGCGGATTCGCATACCGAGTCGGCTAGCCAGCGACTCACCTCCGAGAATATCGCAGGCAATGTACAAGGCCTCCCAATCCGGATCGTCAGACTGAACGGCGAGGTTGGTTCCGGCCAGGTAAATCGAATTTTCTTTGTCGGGTGTCTCCAAGACGATCGACTCCGGCTTGGCCTCCACAAATGGCGTCGCGATGCGTTCATAGCGTTCCGCGCAAGCCCAACCCACCAAGGCTTCGGTCAAATTCGCGATGGCGATGTCTTTGTCGAACGAACCGACGATCGTCAACTCGCCGTTCGCAGCTGACAGAAAGTTTTTGTGCAGGATCCGAACGTCGTCGACCGTGACCAGATCCAATCGTTGGAGGTTCTCCTCGATTGTTGGCACGTAATGCAGGCTGTCGACAGGGAAGGGGGACAACCGACGCGCGAGTTCAGATTGCGCCAAATACTCGGGATCGGATTTAAGCGACTCAATCTCCGTCCGCAACTCCGATTGCAAGAGTGCAAACTCTTCGTCCGGGAATGTCGGATGGCGAACGACGTCGGCGAGAACTTCCAAAGCCTCCTCGAACTTGTTTTTGCGCCCACTGAGCGTGAAAGTCACTTCGCCCGGCTCGCTGTCCACCGACAAATCGGCCTTGAGGTCGGTGAGCACATCGGCGAGTTCGGATTCCGAATAGCGGTCCGTACCCAATTGGAACGACGCGCCAAGCAGTTCGCAGGCCTTTTGCAATCGTGGTTCTTTTAGCGTGGCTTCCGAACCGAATCGCAAGGTGAGCTTGAGATAAAACTTCTCCCCGCGAACCTGTTTCGGCAACAAGGCGAATTTGATGCCACTCGGCAGTTGTCCACGAACGATGCGGGCGGCGATGTTTTCGGGCGTCGGCTCGAAGGACTCTCCAGCCATCAGAGCCTCGCGGCCACGATATTCTCGCACCAGCGCTTCGAGTTCGGGACGCTCTGGAATGGCCACGCGGTTGGGCTTTTCGGTCGGAACAAAAAATGCCGTCGTCCGGTTGCTCGATTGAAAGTAGGTCTGCGACACGCGCAAGACATCGGCCAACGTTACTCTTTCGAGTCGATCGCGATGGACGAAAAATAGACGCCAGTCGCCATTCGCTGCCCAGTCGCTCAACTGTTGCGAGAGCTGCGCCGTATCGGTTTGGGCTTCTTCGTACAGATTCGTTAGTTCCTTCACGGAACGAACGATATCGTCCTCGGTCAGACCCGCGTCGCCGACACTCTCCACGGACTGGATCAAGGCCAGTCGCGTCGCCTCGAGATCCGTTCCCGGTTCCGTTTTCGCAAAACAGGTGAACAGTCCCGGATCGAAGCCGGTTTGGACCGTCGTGTAGGTCGAAGTCGCCTTCTTGGTTTTCACGAGGTCCTGATAGAGCAATCCACGGGGCTCGTCGCCGAGAGCTTGCTCCAGAATTTCAAGCGCGGCATAGTCGACATGCGCTATGGCCGGGATGTGATAACCGACCGCCACTACCGGAACGTCGCCGACCCGATTGAGGTAGACGATTCGTTCGCCGTCTTGAGTGGGTTCGGAGGTGTAGGTGGGCTCCAGGCGAGTTTTCGGTACAGGCAGTGAGCCAAAGTGCTTGGCGGCAGAAACCAGGGCTTGGTCGCTGGCAAAGTTACCGGCGACAAACAAGACCACGTTGTCGGGTCGATAATATTTTTCATAAAAGGCCCGTAGGCGATGAATCGGCACGCGTTCAATATCCGCCCGATTGCCGATGACACTCTTGCCGTAGTTGTGCCACTCGTAGGCGTTCGCCATGAGCCGCTGAAACAAAATCGCTTCCGGCGAATTTTCACCCTGCTCAAACTCACTGCGGACGACCGTCATTTCCGACACCAGATCCTCGCCGCGAATAAAACAATTCACCAGCCGATCGGCCTCCATCGCAATCGTCCACTCCAGGTTTTCAGCGGAAGCGGGCAACGTTTCATAGTAGTTTGTGCGGTCGTAGTCCGTGGTGCCATTCGTGTCGAGAGCCCCGCGCTGTTTGAGTTCCCGGTCGATGTCGGGATGCGCTGGGGTGCCCTTGAAGAGCATGTGTTCGAGCAAGTGCGCCATGCCTGTTTCGCCGTAGCCCTCGTGACGCGAGCCGACGAGGACCGTCATGTTCACGGTCAGACTGCTCGCAGCGGGGTCAGGGATCAGCACGACCCGGCAGCCATTGGCCAACCGGTATTCGCTGACTCCTTCCACCTCTGCGACCTTTTCCGGAACATACTCTTGCGAAAGAGCGAATGCCGAAATCCAAAAACAGGAAACCACTGCCGCGCGAAAAATAAAATTGAGCATCGAAATTTTCTAAACGGATGAGAGCTACGAAAATAAAGGTGAGAAATGAACGGCCCATTGTATTCCAGAATGCCGCTTTGATTCGACGCCGTCTTCGTTCTTGGGTACAACCGCCGTAGGACCTGGAATCACAGTGTTTGGGCGGAAGACTAAGCGTCATTTGGTGCGGTTCAGTCCGGTCGCAACGATTGAGCGGCCATCAGGCCGAATTTTGCGGAAGTCCTGGGGGCGAACGGAGCCGTCAAAGGTGTCCTGCCGACAGGGTACAACCTAGATTTTTCCGAAACTTAACACAGCAGTTTGTCGATCACCAAAGCCCTTGCAGTACTCTCCATCCATGAATGACACTCCCTCTCCAAACTTGAAATCGATTTCATCCGGCAACGTGCCGATAACATTCACTGGACGAGTCACCGAGTTTTCCTGCCCGAGTTGTCCCGGCGTCAAGTTGGAAATTGGTTTGCTGGTCGAGCGGGCCGAGGTTTGCTGCTGCCCGAACTGCAAAGGCTTCGTAATTGATTCGCCGAGTTGCGGAGCGCAAATCAATGAGCTTCGCGCCCAGTATCAGGGTCCAATTGTCCAACCCGTACCGCTCAATCCTCGAGAACTCGAAACGCGGTTGAATTGTCCTGCGTGTGGCGACCCGATGGATGTGCATCCCTATTATGGTCCTGGCGCTGTCGCGATCGATAGCTGCGCTCATTGCAAATTGGTTTGGTTCAACCAAGGCGAATTCGATCGCATCATTCGAGCACCGGGCGTCCGCAATCGCTATGTGTCGCCCGAACCCAACAATGTCCCAGCAATCGTGGAATCCAACTTGGCCAAGTCCCCGGCAAAGAACATTGATGATCAACTTGGCGCAATGCTCCTCGAGATCGCGTCGTTCTTGCTCAAATCGATATGGCGTTAGCGCCGCGCCAAGCCAACCAGACTCCAACGGCAATAAAGACGATGAAGACATTGACGATTAATACACCAGAGCGGGCGAAGGGATTCGAACCCTCGACATGCAGCTTGGGAAGCTACCACTCTGCCAACTGAGTTACGCCCGCATTTTTGTTTGCCTGTTTGACATGATCTCGCGAAGCCTACACACGCAATTGTAGCAAGCAAATAACTGATGATGCGAGGTGAGTCGAACGAAATTCGATTGAAGATGGTTTTAGGTAACCCGGATGGACTCAGTTCAAAACGACCGTAAGTAAAAACGACGAGTCGACAATTGCAGAAACCGAGTGTGGTTCTCTGGTGACAAGGTGCAGCAATTGTCCGGCCTTCAACAGCTCTATTTTGCCATGGGCCGTGAAGGTGATTTCCCCCTCAATGCATTGCACGGTAATTTCGCCCGGTGCGGTGTGATAGGCGAGTGCCTTTCCGGCTTGCAAAACCATCCGTACGACCTTCATTGAATCCGTCGAAATGAGCGTGCTGTTCCTGGTGGATGCGACCTCCTCACCCAGTGGGCGGACGTCCACGATTTCGCCGGAATTAGCTTTAGCTGTTGTTATTATCTTCCCGTTTCAAATTGGAATGGGGCCGTACTTCTTCATTAATTCGCCGCGAGGTAGTCTACCGTTCTTCTTAGGACGAGCAATTCGATACGATCCTAAATCAATCAGTCGCTGATGGTCGATCGGGTGGCGCGTGCTCGTCACATTTCACACAGTTCAACTCGACCCCGATCCTCGAGTCCCGTCCGGTTGCCGTCGTGGTCCATTCCCGCTCAGTCCATGGCGGATCGTGTCGCACATGCTGATAGTGCCCACAACCCAACTCGGCCACCCAATTGCCTTCATTGTCTTCATGGTAGCCGACGATAGGTTGCTTCATCTTGAATCGAATCAAATTCGCGGTTGAGAATTCGGCCAGGTCTTTACACCGCATTCATCCTACGCACGCACTTCGTTAGGGAATCATTCTCAGCGCCCGCATCAGTCGAACGCAACCAAACGCGATGCCGCCGGAGATCGGAATGGTGAGGATCCAAGCCCATGCCATTCGCTCGATCACCGTCCATTTCAGCGCGTTGAATCGTTTTGCAGCACCGACGCCCATAATTGATGACGAAATATTGTGGGTAGTCGAAATGGGAATGCCAAAATAGGAAGCCAACCCGATAATGCCTGCGGACGAGGTCTCTGCGGCAAACCCATGGACCGGCTGGAGGCGAACCATTTTGTGCCCCAAGGTCTTGATGATTCGCCAGCCGCCTCCCGCGGTGCCAGCAGCCATGACGACGGCGCAGGTCACTTTGATCCACAAGGGAATCTCCTTGAGCCCATCCTTCAGGTCCAAGAACGAAAGCCAGGGAGGCAGGTCGTGGAGTGCTCCAGAATTGTGCCCCGCGACAAGGGCAAGAGCGATGATCCCCATCGTTTTTTGCGCATCGTTCGTGCCGTGCATGAAGCCCATCCCAGCGGCGCTTGCGAGTTGGAGTCGTCCGAAGACATTGTTGACCCAACGTGGTTTCCATTTGCGAAGCAGAAAGTACAAAATGCCCATGACGCACAAGCCCATCATGAATCCAGCGAGCGGCGAAGCGAACATCGGTACGATCACTTTCCACAAAAGTCCTCCGCTCTTCGTCCAGTTTTCAGCGTTCGGCTGAGACCAAATGACAACGTCAAAACTCGACGCGTTGGCCACTGCTCCGCCGACAAGTCCACCAATCAGGGCATGACTGGAGCTGGAGGGGAGCCCCCAATACCAGGTAACGAGGTTCCACACGATGGCTCCCAGGAGCGCACAAAGCAAAACTTCTTGCGAGAAGGCTTTTTGGTCAACGAGCCCCGACGAAATGGTCTTGGCTACTGCCGTGCCCCACATGGCTCCAATCAAATTCGTAACTGCGGCCAAGATGACCGCCTGCCGCGGTGTGAGAACCTTCGTCGACACGACCGTCGCGATGGAATTGGCAGTGTCATGAAAACCATTGATGTATTCGAAGATCAAGGCTACCAAGATCACGCTGAACACAAGAATCATGGGCTGTACACCTTATCGCAATTGTTGTCTCGGAGATCCGGGAGTCAGATTCGATCAGGAGTTCTTCAACACGATATGGGAAATGGCATTCGCTGCGTCGCGGCAACGGTCAATGACCTTTTCGAGCAAGTCATACAGGTCCCGGACCATCATGGCCTGGATCGGTTCGTACTTCCCACTGTAAACCTCTCCCAGCAATTTCAGAATGACATCGTCCGCAGTGCTCTCGATGGCCTGCATGCGGTCGTTCATTTGTTTGATCGTTTCTAAGGAAGGATTTTTTCGCAATTGGCGGACCATTTCGGAAACGGACTTGGTAGCCCTTTCAACCAATTCAACTTGCATGGAGAAATTAACATCTGCCAAACGTTGCGGAGCCAGGCTAAAGCGCTCGGCGAACTTCTCGATAGTCTTGCAGATGCGGTACAGTGCGTAGGACAGCATCTCGATGTCCTCGCGATCAAGACCGGTGACAAACGTGTTGACCAGCCCCTCACTGATCTTCTCAGTAATGTTTTTGTCTTTGCCGCGAGCAACGGCGAACTGGTCGAGAGGGTGCGGGTGGCTGCGATCCTTCAGCAGTTCAACCAGCAGTCGAGTCATGTCGATAGTTTCGTCGGCACTGGCCTCGAGCAAGTCGAAGAACTTGTTGTCCTGACTAAAAAACTTTTGAATGGAAAACATCTGGTTCAGGCCCCGCCCCGAAGAAAACACGAATTCGCTGCAGTCGGCAGCATCCGGGGCTTCATTTTAGCGAAGTCGCTTCATTTGCCGAGCCTTGGCAAAGTCGCGACAAATGTGACTTAAGGCTTGGACTTTGCGACCCAAATTGGCGCGTTCAGAGTCCGTTTGATCGACGGGAAGACTTCGCTTTCCAAGTAGGAATCGTCAATGTGAGCCACCGCGTCCAACGCCAACTGTTTGAGATCGGGGCAATCGATCAGTTCCAACGCGTTTTCGACGGAAGCCCAAATGCGAAAACGTTCCTTCGACTCTTTCCATTTCAGTCGGATCGCTTCGACATGCATCAACCACATGGTAAGGACATGAGGTCGTCCGCCTTTGATGAACTGCAGAGTCTTGATTGGCGCAACGCCGAGCTCGCCGCGAATACCGGCCTCCTCGAGGGCTTCTGCGATGGCAGCATCCTGCGGTGTCTCGTTTGGCTTGAGGTGGCCTTTGGGATAACGCCAACGACCAGACCGACGACCTGTGATCAAGCAGAATTGGATTTGCTGTTGTACAATTCGGAACGGCACGACGCCGACCTGTTGAATGGCCAGACGTGGTTCGAAATTGGGTAAGCGATGGTCCATGCCGGGCTTGGATTGAGTCGGTGATATGAATCGAAGTCACAAAGAATATGAGATTCCCTGCATTTGGGCAAGTTTAATGTTGACGTTGCGGATGACTGGGTCGTATCTCGTCAAACGTAATTGGTTGTGCCTTGCTCGCAAGTGCGGGGTTACTTAGGATGCCATTTTGTCCCAACGTAATTCTTGGATGCGATGGGATACCGCCACCGAAAATTTTCCATTGACGAATGAAAACAACTCCATGGCCGAACTTAAATTTCCCCCGACGCTAGCAGAACTGCTCGAGGAGTTCGAAGAGCTGCCGGATTGGGATGAGCGATACGACTACCTGATTGATCTTGGGAAACAATTGCCGACAGTCCCCCCCGAAATGCAGAACGAGGCCAACTTGGTTCGCGGTTGCATGAGTACCGTTTGGCTTGCGACGGAATTAACGGCAACCACACCCCAGCGGATGAAGCTCGTGGCGGATAGCGATTCGTTGATCGTCAAGGGCTTGGTCGTCGTGCTGTTGGCTGTTTTCAATAATTTGACGCCGACAGAGATTCTGAAGACCAACGAGGTCGAGGTAATGGGCCGATTGGGGCTAAGTCAACATCTAAGTCCGCAAAGGAGAAACGGCCTGTTTGCAATGGTTAAGCGGATCAAACAACTGGCGTTGGAGCAGGCGAGCTGAGGTGTCCGCCTAAGAAAATGCCGTTTTTTCCGCTACGCGTTCGCATCTTCGACGATTTCCTCGTCGCATTCCGGCAAAAGGGTGGACTGTTCCAGAACCTCGACGGCCAGGGCCCGGTAGTCCTCGGCTCCATGGGACTGCGGAGCGTATTGAAAAATCGATTTCCCGTAACTCGGGGCTTCGGCTAGGCGAACGTTGCGGCGAACTCGCGTTTCGAAGTTCACGACCTCCGACCAGATGCCTCCTTTGGCTCGTTCGCTGGCGAAGAACGATTCGATGTCGCCAATCACTTCTTGGGCCAGCCGGGTGGAACCTTCGTACATGCAGAAAACCACTCCGGTCAGAGCCAACACAGGATTTAGACGCTTGGCTACGATCTCGATCGTCTTGAGTAGCTTGCTGAAGCCATGCAACGCGAGGAAATGAGGCTGCATCGGCAGGAATACCTCGCCCACGGTCGTCAGTGCATTGAGGGTCAATACTCCCAGCGAAGGCGGACAATCGATAATCAAATAATCAAACTCTTCAGTGTCTTTTTCCAAGAGTTCTCTGAGTAAAAACTCGCGACCGACCTCGCCCGAAAGTTCCATTTCGGCGGCCGCCAAATCAATGTGCGAGGGAATTACCCAGAGCCGCTCGTCAATCTGATGCCGGGCCTGTGCCAACGTCGCAGACCCCGTTAAACACTGGTAAATCGAGTTTTCTTCGGCAGAAAGGGCCAGTCCCAAGTGCAACGAAGAGTGAGCTTGGGGGTCCAGATCCAACAGGCAAACCCGCATTCCGGCCTCTGCCAAAGCGGCACTCAAATTTACCGCCGTGGTGGTTTTCCCAACGCCGCCTTTTTGATTGATGATTGCGATTCGGCGCATCGTCGATTCCTTTCGTCATGTACCCGGGCCATCCTCACCCTCCTGCTGTCGGCGGAAGTATATCCAAGGTGCCCCACCAAGTTCCAGATCGATTGTCGCGCGCGAGCTGTTCTTGTTCTGAATTGCAGAAAATTTCTGGTCGCTTGCTAGCAATTTTTTCGAATTCGGTTAAATTCTTCCATCGAGCGATTTTCATTTTTCGGACCAAGGAATCGAACATGGCTAAACGGACCACAATGCAAAGCCAATCTGGAAAAAAGCTGTACGCTGTCCGAGACCAAGGGGGCAAATTTGAGGACATTCAAACCTACCAACGAGCCCACTCAGCCGACCTGCGCCAAACATCGAAGAACGAAGCGGCAGCCAAACTTGCCGCCTCAAAAAATAGCACTTCAGCCAATGTCACTAAACAAGGAGTTAAGACCACGATGGCCACTAAACCAACGAACATGAAAACCAACAACACCAAGACGGCAACGAACAACGCTGCGGCAAACAACAAAACAAAAGTTGTTGCCAAGCCAGTAGCGGCCACAAAGCCAACGATGAACAAGCCAACGATGAACAAACCAACGATGAGCAAACCAACAGTGAACAAAACGACCATGACGAAGCCAGCTGTGAAGGCTCCTGTAGCGAAAGCTGCCGTCAAGCCAAACACGAATGTTTCCAAACCCATGGCAACTCCAGCAAAAGCAATCGCAAAGGCACCGGTAAAAGCGGTTGCCAAGCCAATCGCCAAAGCACCCGTCAAAGCTCCCAAGATGATGGCTGGCGTTAAACCTGCCGCGAAAGCCACGGTCGGAGCGGCCGCTGCAAACTCGAAGCTGAACACGAAAGCCACTGCTGCACCTAAAGTTGCGATCGCAACCAAAAGCGCTGTCACAGCCAAAAACATTCCAGTCGCCGTCAAAGCATTGAGCAAAGGCAAGAAGTAAGAACCAGACGAAGCGAGCTTCGTTGATTCTCTGACACAAACAGGCGCGAGGTAAACAACTTCGGGCCTTTTTTCATGCGCCCTTGCCAAATCCCAGCAATACCAGCACGCTGCGCAAGCAAGTGAGCAACCCCGAATATCCACTTGCTCGCGCTGCGAGCTTGTATTCCAAAAAAGTAACTGTCGAACTATCGGTTCAATACAAGCACGCTGCGCAAGCAAGTGGGCAAATCTCGAACGGCCACCGACCGAAACATAGTCTCATTCAAACGGCGATGGAAAAACTTCTTTGCCATTGCGGGTCGTCGGCATCGAAACGTGCTGAGGCTCGAACTGCGCGGTCCGGTCGGACCCCAGCAACGAGATCCCGTTTGAAATCGCCCCTGATGCGACGGCAGAGATGCTGTCCGAAGTCGCTGTCGGCAAGCCCGGTCCGATTGGCCAAGTGGTGCATCTGTTCCTGGATGAGGAAGGCGTGCTGAAGAAGATCGATCTGGATTTGAATCGGAAGCCTTGCCCAAAATCGGCGATGACACGAGTACCAAAGAATAATTGGTCGCGTAGCAGAAAACCGTTCACGTGCCGGAGTTGAACACAAGCACGGTTGGCAAGCGGGTGGGTCGATCATCGAGGGTACGCTTGCTCGCGCCGTGTGCTTGTACTCCCAAGCTCCAAATGTTGACGCATTTCGATTCCGAAAAGCTAAATTACCAAGGCACGAATCGGACGGATCTAGACGGTTGTAGATGAGCGAATGGAGCGGTCGGTGCCGAGTCTAATGCAGCCGATCGTTGAAAATCGGTGTTCATTCGTGGCTAAACCGCCGCTTTTGTGGTTTTGCAGTAGACGCTAGCGGTGGTCTTCTGTTGACAAGAACGACGTTCATCTCCAACATCGCGGCGCTGAGAATCGGCATGGAGCGCGAAGATTGCGCGCCGAGCTTTGCCGTCAAAAAAATCCTTCGCCAACCGGGATGGCAATCATGTCCAAACAATACACCGTTTGCCTTTCAATCCGCAGCTCAATGTTAGGCTGCTTGATTTTCCTCTTCCTGATCGGGAGTTGGACCATGCCCCTCATGGCGCAAAGGCGTGTCGGCGAAGCGATTCCGACCAGTTGGCAGGACGACGCAGAACTCACGGATGTCACGTTCTTCGATCCACTTCACGGCTGGGCAGTTGGCGAACATGGCACGCTGCTGCGGACCGTTGATGGCGGTAAGACTTGGGAACATTGTTCGACGATGGTGGCAATGAGTGCAGAACAAGGGCAAGTGACTCCCGAAATGCAGCGGATGTTGAACAGCATTCGCAAGAACGTAGGCGCCCAGGATTCCACCCCCCGACAGACGATCCGACAAAGTCTCGACGTACGTCTTGAATCGGTCAGCTTTGCCGACACGCAGTTTGGGGTTGCGGTCGGTGGATATTTTTCGCCGGGGACCGACATCAGCCGAGGAGCAGTCTTGACGACCAAAGATGGGGGCGTGAACTGGGAAACGGTCTCGGGTGTAATCGTTCCGAAGCTCAACCAAATTGAGTTCGAGTCTGGCGTAGCTGGGTGGGCGGTGGGGAACCAATCGTACTTGCTGGGCACAGGAATTGTGACTACGACTGACGGCGGTCGGAATTGGTTTTCCGATCCGAAAGTAATCTCAGGAAACTGGCGTTCCGCGTGCAAAACTTCGACCGGCTGGGTATTGCTCAACCACCGCGGCGACATTTTGGTCGCTCAAGGCAGCCGTTTGGAAGGTTCAGTGCGAATCGGCACGTCGCCAGCCAGAGTCAACCAGATCTTGATGGTCGATGAACGAAACGGTTGGGCCGTCGGCGATCAAGGGACCTTTCTGCAGACTCGCGATGGTGGGTTGTCGTGGCGAGCGGCGGCCACCGAAGTCGATCAAGTTCGCCTGCGTTCTTTCGATCTGCAAACGTTATCGCTGCAAGGAAATCAAATCTGGATTGCCGGTAATCCAGGGACCTTTGTTTTCAAGTTTGAATCTTCCACGCGTACGCTTGTGGCGACCCGCACTCCCACCAGTTGCCGAATCAACTCAGTACAGATGGTCGACGAACAAACGGGATGCGCGGTTGGAACATGGGGAACCATTCTGCAAACCAAAGACGGCGGTCAAAACTGGCAATTGACGCGCGGAGGCAATACTGGCGCAGCAGTGTTAGCCTTGTCGTTTGTGGCGAACAGCCTGCCTCTGGAGGCACTTGGCCGCACAACCCTGGGGGATGGCTATCAAGCGGCCGTTGCTCGTGTAACTTTTGGCAACGACCAAGACAACCCAGAATGTTTAACGCAGGCGGCCTCGCGGCTGGGAGTCAATGAAGTCCGTAGGATTGATATGGCATTGGGCAAACGGACCTTTGATGAATCGCAGCGAATGAATTTGCTAGTGCGTTTGGTAAGAACGATTCGCGAGCTGGAACCCCGATTCATCGTCGTTGATTCGGCGCAAATCGAGTTGCCCGACGGCAGCCGTTTGGACACGTTTTCCTTGATGGACGAAGCGATCCGGATGGCGGGCGATGAACGAGTCCTCGCAGATCAGCTCGTTGCTACAGGCCTTGTCAAGTGGCAAGTCGATCGACTGGCGATTCCGACCGAATTCGACGATGGTCAATGGCGTGTTGACCGCAATTCGCTGTTAACACGAACGGGGAAACGTCTCGATGATGAAATCGCGATCTCGCGAACCTTGATCGGCCAACCGATTTCTACAACGGGAGTTGCGAACTATCGCGTCAAAGATTTCACTACTCGCAATACTCAATTCCAAAACAACATTTTGAGTGGGTTGGCGGAAGCGGGCCAAGCAGTTCCCCGTCGCCGCGATGCCAAGTTGGGTTCTCGAAACCTGCGTGACATGAGTCACACACTCGATAAAAACCAGACAATCAAACAAATCTGCAGCCTGCCGCTTGTGACGATGGGCGACAAAATTCTTTGGGAACAGAACCTGCGAAACTGGTTGCAAGAGGTCGATCGCGAAACGGCCGGCATCTGGATCGCACAGTTGAGTGAAACGTATTACGCCAAAGGCGACTTGAGCGGCGCGGCGTTGTCGGTTGATTACTTGTTAACGCAATATGCCGACCATCCCCTCGGAACATTGTCGCTGGCGACGCTGGCCGGTCTGGTTGCGAGTCGCGAAGTCCAAATTGCAATGCTCGCAGATTCGATGTCCATTCGTGAAATGAATGAAACGATCCGCGAGGCTGCTCCACCGCTACAAGAGGTCAAGGTCCAAGAATTCAACCAGGGCCCGGTGCAGACGACCGTTTGGACCCCCTCAGTCAATCGCCCAGAGGCGACTGCGCCGCCGGCACCCGCTGTCGTCAGTCCCACGGCCTTCAGTGACACTGTTCCGTCGCGCGCACCTGTCGAAACAAAAATAATGTGGGCCAATGCAGTCCAAGAATTTGTTCGGTTGCGTCAACGTGATCCTGAGTTGGCAGCGCATCCTTCAATGCGGGCGCTGGAATCCCATGTCATTCGCTACGGAGACTCCTGGCCTAAGGCAGCGAATTTGTTCAAACAACTTTCGCTCAGCCCAATGGCCGATGAAGGGACGAAGAGTTGGGCCATCACCGAAACGAAACTACAAACTGAAAATTCGGGCGAGTCCCTCTCCCTGGTCGCGTGTCAACCCGTTGCGTCAAGACCGCGTTTGGACGGTGATTTCAATGATGAAGTCTGGCAACAGGTATTCAGTAGCCGAACCCATTGCACGACCGGACTCGCCCCCGATGCCCCGCTCGACAAGTCCGATCAAGTCATTCTGGCTTACGATCAAGAATTTTTATTCATCGCGATCCGTTGCCAAAAAATCGAGGGTGTTCTGTATCCGGAACCAAATCGGGGCCGCACCCGCAACCCCAGCCTGGAGATGTTTGATCGCGTGGAGCTTGCCTTCGATGTCGATCGCGATCAGGCTTGGCCATTACGTCTGACGGTTGACGCACGCGGCTGGGCAGCCGATCATTGCGGCAATTCGCCCGCGTGGGATCCTGAGTGGTTTGTCGCGGCCAAGCATTCGCCGACTCACTGGATGATTGAGGCGGCAGTGCCGTGGTCAGCACTTGGGGGTCATCCAGAACCAGGGACGTATTGGGGGCTGGGAATGGCTCGCCGATTGCCGCGGAAGAGCGACAACATCTGGCAATTGCCCGCACCGCCATCACGCAGCACGTTGCTGGCGATTCCTTCGTTTGCTAACGAGCGATTTCAACCGTTGCAATTCAAGTAGTGAGCCGGAGTTGCTAGCGAGAGAAAACCAGCGAACCAGCCGGAATTTAAACAAAAACTCACATTGCCGAAAATTTGGTGAACCACTAAAACTGGCCCTTCGTAGTCTGTTGGACTATAAAAACAATTGGCGCACAAACACGGATCGTTTGCGTCGCCACCTGACGCTGACTTCAATCGGTTCATCAAAGAATCGACCCAAAGTTGGCTCTGTCAGGTCCTAATTTTGGCTTCGATGATCAAGGAGGATATTTCGTGAAAAGTCAATTTCTTAAAGTGATTGCATTCTCAATCGCATTGGTGGTGTCCGCCAGTCAGCTTAGTGCCCAAGAGGGCGGAATCGTCGCAGTGCTCGATGTCGCTAAGGTCTTCAAGGAAAACCTAGCGTTCTCTAATCAGATGGACGACATCCGCGCAGAGGCTGACATGCTGAAGAAGAATATCGAGGGCAAGCAAGAACAGATTCGTGCGAAAGCGATGCAACTTAGCACGATGGAACCGACAGCGCGCAAACAGTTAGAGGGTCAGCTCGAGCAAGAACAAACAGCCTTGCGAACCGAGGCCCGTCAAACCGAACAAGACCTTCTGGTGAAAGAGGCCAGCATTTATTTCGCAACCTACCAAAAAATGCAAAGTGTTGTCGAGCAAATTGCCCAACAACACAACATTGCTTTGGTCCTGCGATTCGACAGCGCTCCCATTAACAAGGACAACCCGAATGAAGTGGTCGTGGGCGTGAATCGAGCCATCGTTTATCACCACAAACTTGATTTGACCACGATGGTAATCGGTAATATGGGTCCAACAGTTGCCGCTAAACCAGGCGACACCAAGATCAAATAGCCCGCATATTCTGCGGACGCTGCAATAAAATTCGAAGCCAATTCACCGGCCAAGGCATTCGCGAAATGCCTTGGTCGGTTTCGTTTTCAGTGTGAACACACTTTGGTGCCAAGGGCAAACCGGCAAGCAACGACCCTCCACCCCGGTAAATTTCAACGACTGGGTTGATTGGGAAGATCGGTTTGCAAGAAGTGGTTGGATTTGTAGCAATGGCGCCGCGAGGCGAATAGGAAAAATCGATCCGATTTGCTAGAGTTCCAGAGTCAAAGTCACCCTACCGCCGAGTCCGTTTCATCAATGAATGTCCTTGTTTTCGAAGATCCCCAAGTTGACTTGCTCTATCCCGTGACGACGGGCCGTCCAGCGTTTACGGTGAATGTTGGCACCTATCGCCTGTTTGATTTTTTGGCTCGTTGGGATTGCGAGTTAACTTCGTTTGTGCGACCCCATCTGCGCGAACTCGTCGCTTTGGACTTTCCAAAAATACAACGCCGATTGGGCAGCAACGATTGGACGTTGGTCGTTAACGCTCGCCTGGTTCCGTCGATTGAAAACTTCAACCATCTGGAGAAATTTTTCCCATCTGGAGAGGCAGTCGCGGTCCGCAACGGTCAGCGCATCCTTTGCGCTTGGGTGCCGACAGAAAAACTTCAACATCTGCAATTCAGTAGTTCAGTTGTCGAATTTCTCGAAGCTCTCGACGGGTGCATGGCGGGCGTGCGTGAGGTGTTGTTGCCAGTCGAGATCGTCGAATTTCCACATGATTTGATTCGTTTCAACATGCGGCATTTTAATGCCAATTTGCAGGAAAGGATCAAGCGGGGGTCGTATCGTGAAATCGCGGATGGAGTTTTCGCAGCCGAGGGCGCGAAGATCAGCGACTTCGTGGTTACCAATTCTCGAAACGGTCCGATCGTAATCGAGAAGGACACAGTCATCGGACCGTTTTGCTTCTTGCGTGGGCCGGTTTATATTGGTGCCAATTCGCGAGTTAACGAACATTCGGCGATCAAGGACGCGGTCTACGTGGGGCATACGGCCAAAATTGGCGGAGAAGTCGAAGGCTCCGTGATTGAAGCCTATTCAAACAAGCAGCACCACGGATTCCTCGGTCATAGCTATTTGGGGAGTTGGATCAATCTGGGAGCGGGGACCTGCAACAGCGACCTCAAGAATACCTATGGCGAGGTCAAAATGGATTACCTCAACCATAAAATATCGACGGGCATGCAATTCGTTGGATGCTTCATCGGCGATTATGCCAAGACGGCGATCAACACCAGCATCTTTACCGGAAAAACCATCGGCGTCTGCAGCATGGTTTACGGGTTCGTGACGACCAACGTGCCCAGTTATGTCAACTACGCGAGGTCTTTCGGGCAAGTCACGGAATCGCCGCCATCGGTAATGGAGGCTACTCAACGCCGCATGTTCAACCGTCGAAATGTCGAACAGCGATCCGTCGATGTTCAACTCCTGTCCGACATGTATGAATTGACTCGTCGCGAACGACAAATGTCGGAAGAGCCGTTAAGTTTGTAGTCTACGACGTGCTATTTGAGGGACGAAGGATGAAGCCCTATTTGATCACGATGATCCTGTTGGCCTGCAGCAACATATTCATGACGTTTGCCTGGTATGCCCACCTAAAAAACATGAGTACCAGCCCTTGGTACATCGCGGCACTTTTGAGTTGGGGAGTCGCCCTCTTTGAATATCTGTTGCAGGTCCCCGCGAATCGAATTGGCAACGAAGTGATGAGCGTCGGGCAATTGAAGATTTTGCAAGAAGTTCTTGCACTCACCGTCTTTGTGCCGTTTTCGTATTTTTACTTACGTGAAAAACTCACGCTCAATTACCTTTGGGCGGGATTGTGTTTGCTGGGTGCGGCTTACTTCATTTTTCGCGATCGCAAAGGCTAAACCGGTTGAGGCCGCAGAATTTCTTTCAGTTTCATAAGCTGGGATTCGTCCGTAACCCGCAGCGAGTCGTTCATACCGAAGCGAAGGGAGCAATCTTCGTAACCCCGATCAACTTCAGACTTGGAAAACGAACCATGAATTGCTTTGACGCCCGTTTCGGCGATAAGCTGTTGGCAATTGTTGGAGGTAATGCCGCCACCGGCCAGAATTTCGATTTCTTCACCGGCCAGAGTCCTCATTTCTTGCAGGATCTTGGCGCCTTCCGCTGCGGTGTTGTGCCCACCGCTCGTCAGAATGCGATCGACCCCGCATTCGATTAGCTCCTCCATTCCCGCGCGCCAATCCACCACCAAATCAAATGCACGGTGGAACACCAATTTGGTGTGTGGCAGCAGTCGTCGGATTTGTGAAACGCGCTCGGAATCAATTTGCCGCTGATCGGTGAGTGCACCAAAAGCGAGTCCCTGAACGCCCATTTCGGAAAATCGCTTCGCGTCATCGATGAGCAAGCGCCAATCGACCTCGGAATAACAAAAACCACCAGGACGCGGGCGAACCATCGCGACCACCTGCAGTCTCGTTTCCGCCAGCACTGCAGCGACCAAACCAGCGGAGGGCGTTAATCCCCCCAGCGGTAGAGCCGAATTCAACTCAATATTCGTCCATCCACAGTGAGCCACCTTTAGCGCGTCACCCAACGAGCCCACGCACACTTCGACGAAAATCTCGTTGGACTCAGGCCTTGCCAAAGCTATTTGCCGTTTGTTGAAGTTGAGGTGTGGCTTAGGGCCAGCAATGCGTATGCCGTTACTAAATTGGGATCGCCTTCGAACCAGCGATCTGCAGAATTGGCCCAAGACCCATCAGCTCGTTGTCGCGCGGCGAGTTCGTCAACCAACTCAGCCCTCCAGTTGTGTTTCACATCCTTGGCATCGGCAAACTCATTTTCCCCTAAAGCGTCCAAGGCCTTCGCGAACACCATGTAATAATAGTACAAGCCTTGTTCGCCCATCCCCGGATTGGATTTCAAATCATAGTGTCGTCGCAGCCAGTCCGTTGCGGCTTTTACACGCACGTCGTCTCGGTTGACTCCAGCATGAATAAAACTTTTGAGCCCAGCGTAGGTCATCGAGCCATAGCTGCGCAATCCGCCTTCGGCTGGCGGCGGTACGGCCTTGCTTTCGCCGCCGTTCGCAGGGGAATAGATGAATCCGCCTTTGTCATCGGGAGTTACCTTGGCCGCAAAATCTGCGACGTTTTCTTTCGACGGTAGATTTTGGCAACGAGAGAGAAATGCCCGAGCCCGCTGCAGGGTGGGACTTTCCGGATCTTCGCCGGTTGATTTCAACGCATCGATAAAGAACGCTGTGTTGCTCAAATCCGGCCGTTTGCCCGAACCATAGCCTTGACCGCCATAGAAGGCACTGTCATGGTCGTGGCCTTCGGCATCGTCCCATTGCAAATCCTTCAGGTAGTTCGCCGCTTTCTTGATCACATCGTCGTATCGGTGGTCTTTGTTAGCCTCGACGAAAGCCAAAATAGCGATCGAGGTTTCGTAATTGGTCAGGGCTTGGTTGTTGTAGACGCCGCCATCGGGCTTCACGAATTGCCGTACGTAATCCAGAGCCTGGACGACATGGCGGTCATCTGCGGGAACGCCGTTCCTCATCAGAGCAAAGGCACACAACGCCGTGACAGCGGGGCTGACCTGTTTGCTGAATGAACCGTCTTGGCGGTCCTGTCCTTTTTCTTTCAAAAACGTGATGGCGCGAGCAACGACCTGTTTTTGCTTTTGAGCATCGATCTCAACTGGCTGTTGAGCAAGCGTCACACTACTCAATAAAACGCAAGGCACCAAAACCAGAATTCGAAGTATCATCGTTCACCTGTTGTCGCAAAGAGAATGGCAACCACCAAAACGGGCAGCAACCGTTATTCAATAGTAGCCAGGATTTCCGATTCGGCCATGATCAACAATTTTTCGCCGTTGACCTCGATTTCAGTCCCCGCGTAACGCGAGAACACGATACGGTCGCCCTCGTTGACTTGCAGTCGAGTTCGCCGACCGTCGCTATTGATCCTGCCTGTCCCAACGGAAAGCACCCGGCCTTGGAGAGGCAGCTCCCGGTTGGCTTCTGGCAGCAATATTCCGCCCATCGTTTTCTCCGCGGACTCTAATCGCTTGATGACGACTTGATCACCAACGGGTTCAATTCTCATTTGTATTGTCTGCCGAAGGATGGAGAGTTTTTCCGAGGTTTCGGACAGCGCACATTTTCCCACGCGTGTAGAGAGACTTCAAGGTGCCGATATCGGCCATTCTCGCGACTGATCGCCCAAATCCCGCAAACATACGAAAAGCCGTCAAAACCACTGTCAGCAGGCCGCCCTGTAATTTTCCCAATCCCTACAACCGACATTCAAGGCAACGACGCAAACGTTGCGAGTTAGTTTGTCGATAATGCCAAGAATGTTCGAAATATTGGCCTTGCCGCAAGGGACTCCATCAGGATGCGCCATTCAACACATCAAGGGCTGTCCACCAGTGCCGATCGGGGCGATCCCGCGAACATTCCGAGCGCGACGACCGCTGCACCAACCTCCTCTCGAGTTGAACCGATACGTTTTCCGCACATCCCAGCGAGGACTCGACAGCTCCCAGCCATCGACGCCTATTCCTATACCGAACACGGCAACATGACCCGTCGTGATGATGCCCATTTGTTGGAAAAAGCTTCGGTCCATGTCACGCCCACCCATTCGTTCGCGCGTGACCTCGCTGCGCCGAGCGATGAAATGGAAAAATCCGCGGAACGAAATCGAGATGCCCATCGAGTATCAACGGAACAAGTATCACAGATCGCCGATTACCTTCGGCGTAAACGTGACGAGTTGGAAGCCGAGAATGCGGAATTGGCGATCAGTACTTGGCAACAGCAGCAGCAATTGCTATTGCAACGCGAAGGCTTGAGGCAAAACCTCGCGGCGATTCGCCGTCTCAATTCGTCAACTGAGAAAATGCGTCGCGAATTGATTGAATTGGGCCATTGTCTGGTCGACGTGTTTGACGGCAACGACGGACTCATCCGTCAGTTTTCGCAGTTGTGTGAAACCTACGCAGAAGTCGCCGCACAAGTGAAACAGGTTCGTGCGGTTTAGCCCTTTGCCGAAATTTTCGCAATGGTTCCCGCACTTGGCCAGGCCTGTAGACATTGACATTTCGATTGCCCGATTCCCCGCAGCCGTTCCGCAGGTAAAATCAGGCTTGAGGTGTTCCAATGTCAGACAAACCTGAAAAGAAAAAATGGCAGACCATTTGCGTTTTGCTGTTGGCATGGGGAGTGGCTTTGTTCTACTCAGGCTGGGCCTTTCGGGGATGGCAATCTCGAGTTGCAGCACCCAAACCCCCTTCCACCACTGATGTAGAAACACATGTTGTGTTGGAAAATGGCTCCCTCATGCCGTGTCACATCGAGGTCTCGCAGTACATGCTGCGAATGTGGATCGACCTCGACGGGCAGGCGATCATTAAAGTTGAGGAGCCATTCTGTCTCAATCGCGGCGACGGGATCTCCCGAATAAGGCGACCCTATTTGGTTCGTGGAGTCGGCGAAACGGGACAGCCCTTTTCAATGCTCCAGTATGTTTACCGCACTTTTCCAACGGCCATCGAATTTGATTTAACCTGGAAAGCAATCGAGACCGATCTCGATTTGGAAATTTCGCATCGACTGTTTGCTCAAGTCGGTTGCACGGGCAGCAAGACAATTTCGGACAAAGCCATCCTGAAATGGAGCTTGGAACCCTTCAGTCCCGAAGAGTTTTTCAAAAAAGCTGATGCTGAAGATTCGTCGCGTTAAAGCCTACTCAACAGGTCAACACACAAATGCTAAAGTGAAAATTCAAATTTTTCTTCGGGCCAACGGGTCCTTTGCCACCGGAAGTGATCAATGAATTCAGCCGTTTCGCCAGTGTGCGGCGTTGTGATGGGCAGCAAGTCGGACTGGGAAACGATGTGCGAGGCCGAAAAAATCTTGAAACAGTTTGGAATTCCGCACGAGTGTCGGGTTGTCTCGGCCCATCGAACTCCAGACACCATGGTCGAATACGCGAAGACTGCACAGTCTCGGGGCTTGAAAGTGATCATTGCCGGGGCAGGGGGGGCAGCGCATCTCCCAGGCATGTTGGCCTCTCAAACGATGTTGCCGGTGTTCGGTGTACCCATCCAAAGTCGTGCACTCAACGGACTCGACTCGTTGTTTTCAATCGCTCAAATGCCGGGTGGCGTACCCGTTGGTACCTTGGCAATTGGAACCGCTGGGGCGATTAACGCAGCACTGTTGACGATTCGCGTTCTGGCATTGAACGATTCCGAGTTGGCTAAACGCCTGCAAAAGTTTCACGACGATCAGCGTGATTCGGTATTGAAGGACGCCAAGTTATGACGCTTGGGCGTACCGAGTCCAAAGCAATTCTTCCTGGGCAAGTCATCGGCATTTACGGTGGTGGCCAGTTGGGCCGCATGCTGGCGATGACCGCTCGCCAGTCGGGCTACCGAGTGCATGTTTACACCGAAGAAGAAAACTCACCCGCCGGTTATTTCGCTCATCAGGTATTTTTGGGAGCAGATGACGACGAAGAGCGTTTTCGCCGATTCGCAGAGTCAATTGACGTTTTGACTTTTGAATTTGAGAACGTTTCCAGTCAGTCGCTCGAGTGGGTGCCTGCCCATGTTCCTGTGCGACCCGGAGCAAACGTCTTTTGGACGACGCAAGATCGCTTGCGGGAGAAGAATTTTCTTCGCAAACATGCGATCCCCTTGCCAAACTTCGCCGCCGTCAACAGTCTGGACGAGCTCGAGTCGGCGATGACAGCAATTGGCGTCCCTTCGGTGCTGAAGACTTCGGCTGGAGGTTACGATGGGAAAGGCCAGTACTTAATTCGTCGCACCGAGGAAGCGGTCGCGGCATGGCAGGCAATTGGCGAAAATGCCGCAACGTTGGAGGCATTTATCGACTTGGCTTGCGAGGTTTCTGTCATCGTGGCCGCCGATGTTTTCGGCAACCTTGAGGTCTACGGGCCGATGGAAAACCGTCATGTCGACCACATTCTAGATCTTTCGTTTGCGCCAGCGAACCTTGAACAACGACTCGCGGAACAGGCCCGCGCGATGGCTCGCCAAATCGCTATTCATTTTGAATTGATCGGCCTAATCTGTGTTGAGTTCTTCGTGACGCGTGCGGGGCAGGTATTGGTCAACGAAATTGCCCCACGCACTCACAATTCGGGCCATCTGACCATCGAAGCCTTTGCCACGAGCCAATTCGAACAACAGCTGCGCTGCGTCTGTGGGTTACCTCTCGGCAGCACTGAGCAACTTCGGCCGGCCGCCATGGCGAATTTGCTGGGCGATCGCTGGTTCCCTTACGAGCCGAAATGGGAAGTCTTGTTTTCATATCCAGAAACCTATTTGCATTTGTACGAAAAACAGACTCCCCGCCCCGGTCGAAAAATGGGCCACCTCACCAGTTGCAGTTCTACAGTGGCCCAAGCCATCGCCAATGTCGAACGTGCCCGTGATGGGCTCACTACGCGTTAAGCCTCGCCGTTTTCATTTCGTCTTGGCCCGCGCCTACCGTGCCTAATTGGACGGGACTTTATTGTGGAGGATCATCACCTGCCAATGGCGCGCATTGAGAGTCAATGAAGTTCGTTCAATCTCGAAATTTGTAAACTTCAACGGAAAACGATGGAGAAGAAATCGAATTTTTTTTTGACCGGAAAATCGAGCAAAAAAAATGGGTCGATGTTTTTGTCGGCTTCGCCGGACAAATATTGACCGCATCCTTCGTTCCATTTTTGAGCGTAGTCTTAGGAACGCAATTTGCGCGAAATCGAATCCAGCGCTTCGTCGTAGCGGACGCGAAAAGGAATCTGGGTAACCATCAGCGCTACCAGAAGTACTCCGACAATCCAAGGCAAAAAGTTGCTTTCGATAAAACTGACAAGTAGCAACAGGAAGACTGCACCTTCGATTAGGGCAAAACGAACGATTGTCGACGACTGGTAGATGTTGCCCGCGTGCAAACGGATTAGGTCTTCATCCTTCTTCTCAATGTCCGTCAGCTTCTTCTTGATCTGGGAAATGTTACTGCGGGAAATGATTGGCCCGATGATGAAGCTGATGGGTACAACCACAGCTGCGCCAACAATCGCGATTACGGTCAGCTCTTTGACATTGAACACCAGCCCTTTTTGTAGGGTCATGAACAGCGTGATTACTGCAAAGAAAATCGGACCCATACACAACGCCGCGCTGATGACCAGCATAGTCGCATGATTTGGTCGATTGCGTTGGGTATTCAAGACTGACCTCGTTGTTTAACTGGCCAGCTTTTGGACGAGCTGGGCGACAAGTTGCGGATCGTCTTTAGCGATCAAATTTTGAATCGTCGCTTCTTTTACGCCCAGCTTCTGCAAGTGACTAGCCAGACTTTCCCAGCAGCGGGTCCGCTTCTTGCCTTCGCTCAGATACAAATCCGTGACCAGCTCTTGCACTCGCTGCAAACTAATAGAGTCGCGGTTTTGATAATAATTGCGAATGACTTTCTGCTGATAATTTGTGCGTTCTGCCATAAGGATTTTTTTGGTTGGGGGTCTCGAATTTACCTTTGTGTTATCGGCCGGTTTTTGATGGTTGCTAAATCGCTGGAGGATTTTGCCACTTGTTCATGATATGCAACGGCCAGCGGCAGGCCAATCGCGGCAAATCCTCAGTTTTTTGCCCCTGCAATCAGCAACAGGGCTACACACGTTGGCGCGTGCGTGATTTCACCGGACGAAATTTTTGAGACCGCAACGGTCAGCGGCAGGCGAACCGTTTCGATCAACTCCGTACCCTCTAAAGCGGTCGGGCATGTTCCCAGGCCACGAGCAAGGTACAAATGAGTGGGTGAGGCCATGATGGTCGTAAACGGATCGATGGTGGTGAGCGATTCCCAGACTTGCGCGGTAAGGCCTACCTCCTCCGCCAGTTCACGCTTGGCCGTTAGCAGCGGGTCCTCGCCGGGTTCGATTCCACCACTTACGGCTTCCAGCGACACTCGCCCGACTGCGTAATGAAATTCAGACGTTAAAAAAACATGGTCTTCATCGTCAATCGCCAGCACGCAAACCCCGGGCTTAATGTTCACCACGACGTGTTGTCCTGGTTTTCCATCCGGGCGAACAACTTGGTCCAGTTGAACCCCGACGAATCGATCTCGATAGACCTCAGCAGTCGAGAGGATCGTCCAAGGTCCGTGGGCTCGGGGTTCGTTTTGCATCGATCAACGTGGGTTCTGCGACTCAGTAATTAGCCGGCGGATAAAGTTTCTTCCTTGAGATAAAAGAGCTTACAACGACTCACTGTGTTCGCCTACCAGTCGCTCCAGTGCGAGCATCAGCTGGCAGTAGTTTTGCACGATTTCAGCGGTGCGAAAACACCCGGCTTCGTTGCGTTCAAACCCCACTTCGCTTACGCACACGGATTCTCCCCAGCCCGCGAAGACTTGTGCGACCTGTTCCGTGGTGACAAGCGTGTCGGCAGCAGTAGCGTTTTTTTCCAAATGCTGGTGCAAGGCCCACAGGGCGGCGCCCTCGCCGTCAGCAGCTTGAACAAGAAGTCGCGTATCATTCGTCGTCACATAGAACTTAGCCATACCGAAGATTCCTTTCAACTATTTTTGCGGCGTGCAGCGAAAAACCTGTTCCTCACTGCGACGCTTTAATCATCGCGATCCTTAGGACACGTTTGGTCGAATCCGTGTATGAATTTACACTGCTATCAGCGTGATTGGCTAATTTGTACAGGGTGTCGAAGCACCCGCGCAAGGTTTGGCGGAAAAAACAGGAACTCCCTGTCATCAATTCGGCCAAACCCCGTGAAAAACCGCAAAGTCTCTACAGTCACAATTCGGCCAAAAATGCGATCGCAATTAGGCCTGTAACATGTAGGAACGCCGTGAGCCAGAAAGAATCCACAGCTCGCAGCACCATTTTTTGACCAGGGAATCGACTGCATTTGTGCAACAAAAACAAGAAGTGATACCAAAACGACGAATCCTATGCACAAAACTACCAACATCCAAGTCGATTTACTTTGGCGTTCATTGGTTGGTTGGGGACGATGAAAAAACGACCAGCCAAATGCAACAATAACTGGCACATAAAACAATGGAATCATCACAAACGCCAGCCACACCGAAATGCCAATGAAGAGCAACATGCACTTCCCCAATACTTGGCTTTCTTTTGCAACGGCCAGAGCGGTGGCAATGATGAACAATATTGAGAGAACTGCATGACACATCAAAGCAAAGGAATCATGGCTCATTGTTTTCGTCTTCGACATCGAAATGAATCTGGGAACGAACCAGTGGGCGGAGCGAAGATTCCAGTTTCAACCGCTTGGCTATTGAGTCTACCCAACTCTCGTCTCCAAATGGGCGTCGGCGCTGGGCTGTCCCGCTTCGCTCGGCACGCTGTTGTCGCGTAAAAAAATAAGCTAACAATCCAACCGGCTGAAATAGATTGATGAAAGTCCGAGCATGAACGCCATGAACCCTAAACCGCTCCACAGCGGAGACCAGGGATTCTTGTGCTCTTCCACGTCGGTCAAATCTACATTCGCGTCGTAGGTCGTGTTGCGAGAACTGGAAAGATGATCGACCAGTCGATAGAACTCGCCAGGCTTGGGGAAGACTAGGTAAGTCGGTTTGAGGACATACCGATAGAGGTTCATAAACAAGTCGCCACTGGGCGATCGCGTTTCCGAAAGTCGTCCATCGGCGTCCAGTTTCGACACGCGATCAATATGATGGCAAATCGTGGTCTCCCCTCCGGTCATCGATAGGCCAGAGATCGACCGCTGAGTGGGTGTGGTTTCCAGATTCAGTTGTTCCGGTATTTTGGGCTGCCATTTCCAGAGGCGGCCATTGCGAAACAAAACGGCGACATTTTCCGATTCTGGGTCGGCGCGAAGGATGATCGGTGGCGATCGCGATTCTGGTTGAAACCGACTGACTTGCTTGAGCGTCTCGGCGTCGAGGATCAAGACGTGAGCGTTGCCGAACGCGAGAGCCAGGTGATCTTTCCCGTACGCCACGTGGGACATGATTGATTTGCGGTCGGAGCCCGAATCAATTTCAATCTGACGGGCCAACTTGTATTGCCCCGCTTGATCCGAATAAACGTAAAGCACTCCGCCGCTGAGCATGGCAAACTCGTTGCGGACTTTGTTGTAGGCCACTCGACTGGCGAAGCGTAGATCGACGCGTTGATCCGGGCCGACGTCTTCCAAGACTTCGTCTTTCAGTATTTCCACGCCCTTGCCGACCTTCGGCGCCGTAAGGTCGAGTTGTTCCAGCTTCAGTCTTTTCAGGCGTCCGTCATTGGAAACTATGATCGGTCCCATGGCCGTGTCAAAGACTGCCAACGGGGACGGCAAGCGATAATTTCGAAAACGACTTTGGGACGGGTCGCTGATCAACACTTGACCACGAGCAACCCCCGGCAAATCAATTGGGCTCGTTAAAACGCAAACTATCTGTCCCGTTTTCTGGTCGGTGATCGGCTCCGCAAACGGAAAGATCGGAATATTGGCAGAACTCTTGATGATCGCCAAACCAATTTGCTCGCCATCATCCATTGTTTCATCAGTAGCGTCGATGGTCTGCCAGGCATTATCCTTCATTTGCATGAATTCAGAAAACTTGTTGAGCGAATACGATTTGCCACCGATGATTCGCCCCCAAATCAATTGTTGGTTTTCGGCGCGACTGGCTAAAAAGTTATTCGCCGTTCCCACCGCAAAACAAACCGCCCAAAAGATTCCCGTCAGGACAACCGAAACAATTGAACTGCGGTACAGAAGGCCAAAAAACACCGAAACCGAAAAGTAGATCGCAAAGACCACGACGTAGAGCGGAATGCTCCACAAAGTGGCGTTATCCCACAGGCCCAAACCAATCCCCATCCAAAAATAGATTCCAGCGAACAGCAGTGCACCGCATAAGGCGATAAAAGCAGTTCCTCCCACAAATTTGCTGATCAGCAGTCCGGCCCGATAAATGGGCTTACTCAACAACAGATTGAGCGAACCCGGTTCAAACGTTTCGGGAATCATGTTGGCGGTCACGATTACGGCGATCAAAATTCCCAAGGACAAAACGAACTTATCGAGGATAAACCGCAATGTGGAAGTGACCGGCTGAAGAATTTGCGAACGCGTAGTTTCCGTTGGGATCGCGCTGAAGTGCCAGATGGCGTAATACAATTTGGCCGACGATTTGTTAGGGGCAGGTACGCTGCGGATCGCGTCGTTGATCAGCAGTCGGTTCAAGCGAGCGACGCGGATGTCCGTTAATTTTACAATCCCTTCCATAACCAGTTCTTTGGCCTCAGACTTCAAAATCTGCGATTGCCAAATCGCTTCATCATAAAAGGTGCGATCGCGCATCAACCGATTCAGTTCGTTCGCTAGTTCTTCGGAATTTTCTGAGCTCAAGGTGCTGCCGCGGCGGCGCCCCTTGCCCTTGCGTTGTTCCGAGTCCTCTTCGCTCTTTACTTTAGAGTCCGGCGAGTCGATGTTAGCCCCGTTTGATTTCGCCTGTTCGAGGGCAGCTAAAAACTTGGTTTGGCTTTCCGCGGAAAAACGACTCCAAATGCGGCCAACGATCGGATAGCGCGGGTTGTCTTTTTTGTCGGCGAGTTCTTTTAAGATATCTTCGGTTGACGCCGCCAATCCTTGCCGGCTAACCTCCCAGTCCAAAGACTCACGAATATGCAGTGGAGCAAGCACGGCCAAGATCAACACGATGAGACCGACCATTACATAGAGCACGCGCGATGCGATCGTAGCCCGAAACGCGTCCTTTACGATTGCCAAATACGGTCGTGCCATGTTGCTGCGCTTTCCTATTGCTTCGCCGAATTGTCGAGGATCGCCAAGAAGGCTTCTTCCAAGGAAACTTGTTTGGGTCTTAAAGAAATGATGCTCAGTTTGGCATGGCGCAAACGATCGATCAAAGCGTTTACCGCAGCTTGATTCGCCACGTTCATTTCCAGATCGCGACTGCCGTTAGGGAGATCGTTCGAACTGGTCACATCCATTCCGGAGACTATCGAATCGATTTCTGCAGCGGGGCCGGCAACAATCAAATTCAATTGAATCGTTGAGGAATGTGATTGGAGGATTGCCGCCGATTCTTCGACGGAGCCGCAAAAACGTAAAACGCCTTTATCCAGAATCGCCACCCGATCGCAAACAAGTTCAACTTCTTGCAAGATGTGGCTATTGACGAAGACCGTCACGCCTTCGGACTTTAGCCGCATGATTAGGGCTCGCATTTCTGCCCTCCCACGAGGATCAAGTCCATCGGTGGGCTCATCGAGGATTAGCATCTTCGGCCGCACCAGCAGAGCCTGAGCGAGCCCCAGCCGTTGCAGCATGCCTTTTGAAAATTTCTTGACGGGTTCCTTCTCTCGACCAGTCAAGCCAACCAATTCAATGATTTCGTCACGTCGCTCGCGAATTTGCCGGTTCGACAGATTGCTGAGGTTGCCGTAGAGTTCCAATGCCGAATGAATGGTGTGATGACCGGGGATTCTTAAATGCTCGGGTAGGTATCCGACGTGGTTGCGAATTCCGCGACTGCCTGCGGGCATGCCCAACATGGTGGCGTTGCCGGAGGTTTTTTTGATGATACCGAGGAGAATTTTCAACAGCGTTGTTTTGCCGGCGCCGTTTGGCCCCAGCAGACCAAAGACTTCGCCCTGGCGAACCGACAGGGTAACCCCTGAAAGAGCCTGAAACTTTTTCCCAAACCAGCCATCGCGATAGGTCTTTCCAAGTTGGTTGACTTCAACGGCAAAGGGGGCACTGCTCATCGGCCAGGATCTTCGCGGGTTAAGATGGCTTGATAGATTTAGATTGACACAGAAGCACGATGCTAAAGGTCCGGTGTTGGCACGTCAACCGCTGCGGGCCGGTGCGGGGCTCGCCAACCGCTCAGACAGTCGGCACAATAGCGAACCAGCAAGTACCTGGCGACCTGTCGCTCGGTTTCAACTAATCATAATACACTTTCGCAGGTTTGGTCCGGTGAACGACGATTCAAACGTGTTGCTCGCGGCCACGTCGCCCTTTGGAAACATCGAAGCGGTCGTCGCAGCCGATGGTCGAACGGTCTATTTGTATCTCGACGGTGGACCCGCATTTGGAATTCGGGCCGTTTGGGTTCGAAATTTGGTGACTGGGCCGTTGTCGTTTAACACTGAGGATTTACAAGCGGGGCGAGCTCCCGTATTGCCCCGCATTCACACAACGAAGGTAGAGCCTGGTCCACTGCCAATTGCCGAGGATCTCTCTCTTGTTTGGTTTGCCGAAGGAAATGCCGTCGCCCTCTTCGAACGTCAACGGCTTCTAGCCTTGATTCCTCCCTGGAGTGGACTGGACGGATTCCACGGCTATTCCGTCGAGTGTGCCAGTGAAAACCAAGTCGTTGCGCCAATGCCGCAGGACGAGAACTTTTTGCGCCGCATTGAGTTCAGCCGACGTTATTGGCAGGACTGGGCGAGCGATTCGCCCTTTACGCGCTGGCAACCCGAAATTTTGGCGAGATATGCCGCGGCCTTCGGATCCCAACAAAACTACTTCAATATCAATGGTGAGAATTTTCCTCCCCGCGGATTGGGAGTATTTAGATCCAACCGGGCAATCACACTGGCCACCGTTGGAATGTCGCTTTGCCTGATGCCAACGGTGGAATTGGTTGCCGATAATCCATGGGAATTCCGCAGAATTGAGTTGGTTACCGTGTTGCCTACTTCGGCAACTGAGGACGAAATTCTGGTGGTAGCCGGACGGATGTCATCGTTGGCTGGGCTTCCGTGGCGCGAGTGGACTTGGCTTGGCGACAACCACACGTGCCAATGGATGCCGGAATCAGCGTTTCCTTATGCGGGACTTTATCGAGTACGAGATTCGGCCGACGCGCGCTATTGCCGGCTCCCAGAAATTTCCGAAGATCCCGTAAGTATGTTGGCAATTCTTCCGCTTTCGAACTCTGACTTTCAACTGCTCAACACCAATCAAAAAACCGTTTCGACCCTGGCGAGGGATCGCCAGAATCAAAGTTAAGGTTTACTATTCTGGGCAAACGCAAAAACGCAATGTTGTCGTTTTCAGCATCCAGTCAATTAGATCCAGTCGGCGCGAGCTGGATCGTAAAATTGAACTCGACCAGTGCTGACGTCATACATTGCACCCACGACGACAACTCGTTTGGATTCGTGGAGCTTTCGAATGGTTCCGCTGGATTCGATAATTCTTCCCATGGAATAAAAAACGTTTTTCCGAGTGACTTCATCGATGTAACGATTTCGTTGTTCCTCAGAATTATCGTTGGCTGTTCGACAGAGTTCGGTATTCACTGAGTTTTGGACTTCAGAAACGATCGAATCGATGAATTCGCAGCCAGTTACCTCCGAGGCAAGCTTGTTTTGGCAAGCCAAATTGTAAGAGGTCGTGACTGCACCACATTGAGTATGTCCGAGCACAACGATCAATTTGGCACCGGCGACGGCCACACCGTATTCGATGCTGCCGAGTACTTTTGGGCTGACGACGTTGCCAGCAATCCGCGCAGAGAATACATCGCCCAATCCGAGGTCAAAAATGATCTCCGCAGGCGATCGAGAATCGATACAACTCAAGATCACCGCTACTGGATTTTGTCCTTTTCCAGCTGCGTTGATTTGACGGCCCCAGTCGCGCGGCAGGCGTGATCCGTTGCAAAACCGTTCATTACCGTCTTTGAGAAGTTGAAGGACTTCTTCCGGTGTAAGTAATTCTTGAAGCTCTTTTGTCGAGTAATCCGCAAAATGAATTTCATCACCGAGAGCATATTTGTCGCGAAAGCCCTTAAGGCTCACAGTGACGCTAGCGACGGGCGCTGTTTCTCGTTTGAAGTCCCGAATCAAGCTCAAAATATCAGGATCGATGTAGTCGGTATGGCTCGCATCCAACAGCAGATGTTGACCCTTCTTCGCTCCGCGCAGCATAGATTCTAATGCCGCCCGATTCAAAAAGCTGACTTGATCGGCTAACTCAATGTGGATGACTTCGCCACCGATATGTTTGCCGATCGAATAGCGCACGGGTCGCCTTAGATTGCTATTGAGGATAAATGCCAGGCTAATCGCCATCCCGATTAGAATACCGATAATCAAATCGGAAAAGACGATGGCCAACAGCGTAGCGATGAACGGAATGAACTGGTAACGACCTTCATTCCACATTTGAACGAAGAGTTGTGGTCGGGCCAACTTTAGGCCAGTCACGATCAAGATCGCGGCGAGACATGAGATGGGAACCAAGTTTAACACCGAAGGCATTAAGGCAACTGACACCAGCAGCAAAACGCCGTGGAATACGGAACTGACTTTGGATTGTGCCCCGGCGTTGATATTGACGCTACTGCGTACGATGACTGATGTAATAGGAATGCCACCCAATGCGCCGGAAAAAACATTGCCGACTCCTTGAGCCAATAATTCGCGGTTCGGTGACGACTTGCGTTGTCGCGGGTCAAGCCGGTCGACGGCTTCCAAGTTTATCAGTGTTTCCAGCGACGCGACCAAAGCAAGCAGAAAGCCAGAGCGGTAGACCGCCAAATTGGTCCATTGAGACCAATCGGGTGATTGGAAAAACTTGGTGAATTGCTCGATCGATGTGGCGACAGGCACTTCAACTAAATGGCTCGCCTCGATCACCCATGGCCCCCCCAAAGTCCTCAGGAACAATTGCATTAAGACGCCGAGTACCACCACTACCAAGGGGGCAGGAATGATCGATTTCTTCAATAAGTTGATTCGGTCCCAGGTAATCAATAAGGCAACCGAGGCAATTCCGATTACTAACGCCCCCAATTGGACCTCGCCTTGCAACAATGTCAGTAACTCAGAAAAAGTGTTTTGATGGTCCGGTTGCTGGAAAGCAAATTCGCCTTCGGGGTCGGTATCATGTCCGAACAAGTGCGGCAACTGCTTGAGGATCAAGATCACGCCGATCGCCGCCAGTAGTCCCTTAATGACGCTGCTGGGGAAAAAGGACGATAATAGTCCCGCTTTGAGAATGCCGAGCACGATTTGGATCGCACCAGCGACCACAACCGCCAAAAGGAAGAGCCTGAAGTCGCCGAGTACCGCCAATTGAACTGCTACGATCGCGGTCAAACCTGCTGCGGGGCCGCTAACACTCGTATGGGAATCACTCAACAGACCAACGACGACCCCGCCAATGATGCCTGCCACCAATCCGGCAAATGGCGTTGCGCCAGATGCCAATGCAATGCCCAAGCAAAGGGGCATCGCCACCAAAAAAACTACAGTTCCTGAAACAATGTCTTTGGAAATGGCGGCCGGTGTGTATAAAACAGTATTTGGCATACGCAGCAAATCCTAAAAAGTGAATTTATGTTTGGAATGCAAATGCCAAGTTATTCTTCGCCTTTTGCAGCTGCGTCAGGGCCGCGCGCGCCGAGTTGTTGATTGAGGAGCAACATGGCTGAAGGGTCGTTCCCGGCAATCCGCATGTGGGCGAGGATTTGGGAAATACTGTCCTCCTCCTCAACTTGCTCGTCGAGAAACCACTTGAGGTGGCTGACCGTCGCGTAATCTTTTAGTTCGTTCGCGATGGCGTAGAGTTCGTGAATGGCCGATGTGTTGGCCTTTTCAGTAGCGAGCGCCTGTTCGAAAACCACAATCGGTTGGCCTTCGTTGACTTTCGGAGCGACCAAAGCCGACAACTTGACACGCCCGCCGCGGTTATGGACGTAACGAAACAATTTCATGGCGTGCATCATTTCTTCCTGATGCTGAACCTCCATCCAATGTGCGAAACCATCAAAACCTTCGTTCTGAAAATGGGCCGCCATCGCCAAGTAGTGATAGGCCGATTGCAGTTCGTGGTGGATCTGTTGATTAATTGCGTCGGTCAAGCGTTGAGGAATCATGTTTTGGATCCTGCCGTATTTTTGTTATGTTTAATTCGTGGTTGATGGATCGATTGTCGACTCGGACAATAGGTCCGAATAGGCCGAATAACTTGAAGCCAGCCAATCGACGAGCGGTGAGCCGCTGCCGCAACGGCCACAAAGGCCATGACAGCTTTCTTTTTAACGAATCGAGTGTGAACTACCAATGGCGACGCCTATTGCATCAACGCTCAATTCCGGAAAGTAGGGCGTTTGAACTTCCAAATGAATCACCTCAGACCTAAAAAGCTCGGGTTTTCGTTCTGCGATTCGACTAAAAAACATGGTTTTTCACGGATGCCTTGACAAGATGAAGGGATTTCTGCAAGATTTTTGGTTCGATTGGTAAGGCATCATGCCTTTTCACACGCTTTACGAAAGCGTGATTCTTGGGCAAGTTTTTTGGCGAATATCGGAAGCGGACTTGGTCGTTTGACTCGTCTTGGGCTTCCCGCATTGGAGCAGATTGATGAAGATTCATAAGGGCGACACCGTAAAAGTCTTGCGTGGACGCGACGCTGGTTTGACAGGTAAAGTTCTGTCGGTTGACCATGGAACAAAACGGGTCATCGTGGAAGGCATCAACAAAGTCTTCAAACACGTTCGTCCCAGTCAGCGAAATCCTCAAGGCGGACGCTTGCACAAGGAAATGCCAATCGACTCTTCGAAACTGATGGTCATCTGCCCGAAGACCAACAAGCCGACCCGAGTCGGATATCGATTCCTGGCTGATGGGTCAAAGGAACGGTTTGCACGAGTCAGCGACGTTTCGCTTGGCTTGGTTGCTCCCGCGAAGAAAACGTACGCGAAGAAGTAAAGTCGGCGGCAAGTGTCGCGATTTTTCGAACCGCGAGCTTGATCGTCGAATTGGTGCGCGGCTTGAGGACTTGATTATTTGTCCGATGTCTCTGAATCTTTACGCGCCGTCGAAGGAGGAGAATTGTTCGAGTTGGCAGGCTGAGTCCCCGCCGCTCCAGCAGGAATGTCAAACGTGCGGATCGTCATTTCATCCAACATCGCCGACCCGAGTCCGGTCAACTCAAATGTGAGACGAACATTGGTTGACTCGCCCACTGCACGGTAGAGTTTGAATTCTTGCCAGCCGTTTGTCTTTCCAAATTGCATCGCCAGCGGTCGGCCGCCGACCGAGTCATAGATCAACACACCATTTTCAGTATTTTGCAAGGTTGAGTCGACCCGAATCCAACCGTGCACGAGAAACATCTGCGAGTTTCTCACTGAGACCGCAGCCGAGCGAATGACGAGGGGAGCAGCGTCGAGTGCGGCACCCGTTTTTGCTGAGCCGCGGGCGGATAATAACAGGCCTGATTCGCCCGCTCCTGCGGCAGACGACGACAATTCGACTTGTGTTTCAATGTTTTGGTCTTTGCTGCCAATTTGCTCCCAGCCGTTCCGCAGCATGTGTTCAAGGTTCTCAAAGTCTCCACCCGGCAGTCCGTTAGCGATTTGCTCCAGTGACGGAATCGCCTGAGAAAGCTCCCAATGCCGCGCCAGCAGGCTGATGTGCGACAGGAGGGGGGCCGATGTTTCGCTGGTGAATTGATCACGGGCGATGCTCAACAATGCTCTCCGCACTGTAGCCAGTTTTTGATCAGCCAAATCAAGAAACGGTAGCGCGGTTTGATAACTGTTGCCCAGAATCAACCCCTCAGCCTGTTGCAAGGCGTTTAGCGCCTCATTGAAGGCACCACTGGCCAGCGGATCGCTGCGCCCCAATCGCCCCAGTTCGTTCTCTGCGACTTGTGTAAAGGCCAACCATTGTCTCGTCAACTCCGCTCGGCGATTGACAGCTGCGTTTGCGCCAAAGCTCTCGAGTGTTTGGTTTACGCGATTAAGCACCGCCGGGTTTTGTGTCAGGATGATCGCGGCCGTTGCCGGGCAATTGTCAATTTGAATCACGCCACCATTCGTGTTGCGAGCGTTTGGCAACGGAGTCAGCCCCGCGTCATTCAACAAATACGCTTGGTCGGCCACTGCCGAATAAAGGTCTTGAACCCGTGTTACCTGGATTGGTGGATCGCCTGCAACGTATTGTTCCAAGCCCGTGATGCGCTGGACTAACAGCAATTGGCCCCGGTTGGTCTTCAGCGTCGTAATAACGGCGCCATCGTCGTTGGTTACCTCTCCCATCACGACTCCGCCGATGATCCACGGTTCCAACAGGCTGATGTGTTCATTTAGCCATTGGAGGGTTTGGGAGCGAAGTCGCGTTTGCGGGTCGTTGGAGTCGAGGCGGGTGCGTGATCGAAATCGAAGGGCACGGGCCCCGCCGGCGATTGCTTCGTACACCAGTGTTTGCAGCTGTTCCCGTTCGAGCGGAGTTGGCGAAATTCGGCCTGTCAAAAAGCCTGCCTGTTGAATGACTTGCCCCAGGCTCTCAGTCTGGATTTCCGCGCAAATAGGCAGATGATTGCCCGTTGCCGCCGTGATCGTCTGCAGCCAATTGCTGTAGCGGGCAAGTGGAAAATTCGTCCCAATCGGGGAAAATCCCACGGACAACAAATCTGCCGTTTGTCCAAAGGTTGCAAAACCTGAGGTGGCATTCGCAAACAAGGGCCGGTTGAGCTTTGAGTCTTCCGCACGAATTTCCCGAGCGATGTTTTGTGCGGCTACAACATTCGACGACGTCAACTCGTCTCCGAGCGACCAAGCCAAAACGGGATCGTAAAAGTCTCCAATCGGTTTCAAGCCAGTCGAGGGAGGCGGCGGACATACCAACCAGATCTGTAATTGTCGCGCCTCTTGCAACTGTTCGCCCGTCGCAGTTGCCGCCAATTGAACCGTGTTAAAGCCCAGTCGTTTCAGGAATTCAAAGGGCTCACCATTGTGCTGAAAATTTTGGCCAAGAAAGGTGTGCGGTCGACTTCGAGGATGGTGCCCGCTCGTTGACTACGGGCCGGGGGACGCTTTTCGTCTTCGTCGAAAGATATCGGTGCGACGTTCAAATCCCGGAGCACCGGGTTTTTGTAAGTCTCGACTTTGGCTGCTGTCCCCGAAAATAACGGCTGTTTGAGCCAGACACGATGGCTGCCAGGAGCAGAATAAGCGTTGACAATGACTTTCGAAACATGAGCCCCTTGATCATCAATTGGGACATTGAATTTGCGGCGCAAGACCCAAAGGCGCTCTTTGAGCACGTCGGTCAACGGATCATGAGGCCCGCCCATCGAGAGCGTTGACCATTTTTTGGCTTCCGTAAGCACAGGTCCCGCAATGAGAGCCGTCATTGGTCCATTGCCGGTGGTCGAAGCCGTGCGCGGGAATGTAACTTCCAGAAACATTTGCACGTTGCGATTGTCAGAGCAAACATCCAATTGGATTTGTAGTTCAGGGATGATGAACATCGGTGTGGTTTCACAGCCTACGAGGACTTCCGTTCCGCTTTGGCACACGAAGTCGATGCGATGGCAAAAATCTGAGTGATTTGTCGTAGTGCCAGTTGGTGTAGCTTTTTCGGTTTGGACTCGCCATGAACCTGACATTAGGTGGCAATCCGTGGAGTGAAACCGCCAGTCTCGGCTGATTTCGTTCAGATCTTGGGCAACTGAATTCGGCGCCAAGCTGAGCGCCCAACAAAGCGCCACCAAACACCCGAAACTGAGGTTGCGAAAGATCGTGGCTGTGTTGTCGCGAATTTTCAACATGTGAACTTTCCCGGCAACATGCGAAAATGCCTGGTGGAAAAGGGAGTTGGGCCGTAATCGCTGGCTTTTATCAGTATTTATCGCCCAAGACCAGATCAGTCGCGCGTTGCGAAAATTCAACAGGCAGTTGGCCGGCAAATTTTTCGAGAGCCAAAAATCCTCGCTAGCACGCGTTTTTTGCGATTTTTCGGAGTTTGGAAATGATTGGCATCGGGTGTGCTTTGTATTGCGGCATCACCCAACCAAACGAAAGCTGAAACACATGAGCCAGAACAGTGTCGAAACCAAAGAGCATTTGCCAAACGATTTGATGGACTTGATTCAGGCGATTGATCGCCTGCCCAAGGACCTCAAGGAGCAAGTCCAGAATCCACTGAACCGAGTCATCGAATACACACGCCGTCGCCGTCGCATCCTTGACTTGATTCAAGAGGCTCTCGGCCAATTGCGGCTGGATATGAAATACCTAATGTTTGACCTGGAAGCCACGAAACGGGAACGAGACGCGTACAAACAGAGTCTTGACGGTCAATAGTCCAACACTTGAACGAATTTCTCCTCCGCGGCGGCTGTTCTTAATTGAAAGGAACAGCCGTTTTTTCGTCAAAATTGGATCATTTCAAACAATTCGTGAAGGACAGGGCAAGCTGGGCTCAATTAATTTGCTGTTTTTACACGTATGGAATAACATGTTTTAGTTGGCATTCTGCGTTGGTCTGTGATGTTTCTGTTTGGTACCTCCCTCGAATCATTTGGTCATGAGCGAACTTCTTACAGCCGACCAACTCGCTCAGCGAATCTTGGAGAGTCGCTTGTTGGAAACGCGGCAGATTGAAGAGGCTTTATCGGCAGTCGGTGGTCGCGGGGCGCCAATCGAAGACTACATTCGGTATTTGCTCCAACAAGAATTGTTGACCAACTGGCAAATTCAACGGCTCAAGGAAGGCCACCGCCGCGGTTACTTTTACGGCAATTGGCGAATCCTCTATCTGGTCGGACACGGCACCTTCGCCCGCGTCTATCGAGCCGTTCATTTGAAGACCGGTGACGTGAAGGCAGTCAAGGTCTTGCGCAATCGTTACTCGGACAGCGATATTGCCCGCGAGCGATTTCTTCAGGAGGCCCGAACGGTGATGGATTTGCGGCATCCCAACATCGTGCCGATTCATGAGGTTGAAACCGATCGCGGCCGAATTTTCATGGTGATGGATTTTGTGGAAGGGCAAAATCTACGCGACTATGTAAAGGCCCACGGGAAACTCAAATTGATCACGGCGTTAACCATTGCCGCCGACTTGGCGAGTGGATTGGACTACGCTTACAAAAAGGGCATCACTCACCGCGACATGAAACTGTCCAACGTTTTGCTGTCCAGTCGCGGCCAGGCGAAACTGGTGGACTTTGGTTTGGCCACGGTGAGCGCGGAAGCCGGTGATGACGATTCGGCCCAAGGCCCCCGCAGCATCGACTACGCGGGACTTGAGCGCGTGACGAATGTCAAACGGAACGATCCGCGAAGCGACCTTTTCTTCTTGGGCTGTATGCTCTACCACATGATTTGTGGTGAAGCACCCATGAAGGAAACTCGCGAAAGAATGAAACGTCTGGCTCCGTCGCGTTTTCGTGAAATTCCGCCAATTTCGGCGCAAATTCCCAATCTGCCGCATCGCGTTGTGATTTTGGTCAATCGCCTGATGGAACTCAATGTTGAAAACCGGGTTCAAACAGCTCAACAAGCGCACAAGGAAATTCAGACAGTATTGGATTCTGTTTCACGAGGCGACCAGGAGCTGTTTGATGCAGACGTCGCCAAAGCTCAAGCGGAAGAATATGCTGCTTTGATGCATCGGCAGGACGAAGGTCGAAACCGCTCGATTTTGCTCGTGGAATCCGACGAAAAAATTCAAAACCTGTTTCGCGAGAAGCTGAAAGAGGTCGGGTATCGCATCCTGATCATGAGCAGTCCACAACGGGCCTTGGAACGATTCGCTGGGCTCGATCCTGCGGAGACCATGCCAGCCGATTGCGTTATCTTTGGGACCGCCGGTTTGGGCGCTGCGGCAATTGAAGCCTTTAACAGATTCAAGAGCGAAACAAAAAATTTGGTGCCCGCAATTTTGCTCTTGGATCCCAAATGTAAAAACTTGGAGGGGCATGCTGACGTTTCGCAAAACAATCGTCGATTGGTTCATTTGCCAGTCAAAATGAAAGAAATTCGCGAAGTGCTGGTTGATGTTTTGTCGGCGTCTACATCTGCCAAAGGCCCGCACTAATCATTCTCTTTGGCAGATATCTTCTGTTTGCTTTGTTTCGTCGACCTCGAAATTTCTTGTTGAATTCGGTGTAACGCGCGGGAATTCCAGTCAAAGCGCAGAGCTGAAAATCAACTTAACCGGTCGCACTTGCAGCTCGATCGGTTCGGATTCTGGTTTTTTTCGAGCTGGCGAAATTTCATTTTGCGACCCACTCTTATTTCTTGGCCACTTTGCGGGGACGCGGGGCTAGGTCTGGCAACACAAATGAAGTAAACATGATTGCCGCCCCGATACCCGCGAGCGCAAATAACCCATAGGCGAAATATTGAAACAAGACTCCCTGATTGTAAGTCAGCTTAATTCTTGAAGGCTGCCACGGAGGCAGGTCGCGTTTGGTCTCAAAAAACTCGTACCAACTGGCCCAAAGTTCGTCTTGAGACCTGTCGTCAAAAAATGGCGGTGCGACCGACTCGGTGTACTCTACACCCAATTTCATCAGTCGATGTGAGTAATCCAAGAGCAGGTAACCAGGTAGACCGCAGAGCACCAAGGCTCCCAACCCGATCACGAAAAACCACGGGCGAAGTGGATTGGCAGTCTTCGTCGCCGCTTGCGGCTTGCTGTCTTCCGTCGTCGACAAACTCGCAAAATCTCGCAGTTTGGGGATTTCCAAGGAGTGCTGGCATTTTGGACATTCCATCAACTGTCCTGCGTGGCGCCGCTCAACCACGGTTTGGTGTTGACATTTGGGACAAGGGAACAGGTGGGTCGTAGCCATAGGACTTGAGCGACTTTGGGTTGAGTTGAAAAAGAAACTGGGAACGAATCTCTCACCATTTCATTACGACGAAGGCTCAAGAAAGAGTCCACGTTGACCGCGAAAACAGCAAGTATTTTGGCGACTTCTGGCGTTTGTGCAAACTGGGGGCCGAAAATTCTTCGCGAACCAGTTTTTTTTGTCGCGTCGAACGTGCGAATTTCGTTTGTCTAGAGTGGGCAGGTCGGACTCGGTCGAAACCGCGTAAGCCCTGGGCCACGCTTTTTTCGCCGCAGCAGGAAAGTGACTGGACCTTGGGGAGTTTGCGAGTAGAATCGTCATGGTTGGTTAACGCTCATGCTGTAAACGCAGCCCAAAAAAATTTCGCAGCGATTCAATCAACAACTTTGTAAACATTCGGCGATTCAACAAGATGACTCCGGTCGTCTTATTTTTTGTACAAACGTTTGCAATTCCATGACGTTTCCAAAGGTGCTGTATTCTTTGCGGAATGTAGGACCGCCAAGTGACCAGAGAAGTGGCTTGGACGTTTGAGAGTTACATGGGATGAAGTTGCTTTGGATAAAGCGGCTTTAGAAAAGGCTTAGGACAGGGCTGTTCAAATTTTTGATATCACTGATCCAGATTTGGGCGTTTTACGTACTATTGGTTTACCCCACGGATCGGAATGATCGTCATCACTGAAGTCGCAGAAATGAAGCTTTTTGCTGCCATTTTCCGGCTTTGGTTAAAAAATGACGCAGTCAAAAAAGTGCCTACAGATAACTCTCGAACTAAGATAGGGATATCGAAAAAAATAAGTTTGTTGAAAACCTAAGTTCGCAGGCAAGGTTTAACTAACTGGAATTCCTTTCCAAATTTCAGTCCGTTGGTTCGAGTTGCGGATTCAGTGGTAAACTAAGTTTGTTTGTGTCGGAAAATGATAACTTGCTCCCCTTTAAGAAAACTGCCCGGGCTGGTCACAGCCTTGGGCTGCAATGTTTTGTTTCCGATCCCCAATGACCCCTAAATCAATTGCTCAGGAGTGTACCCTTGTACGACGTAATCCTTGATGATTTTGAGGAAGATTCAACACGCACTCGCGTCCTTGATCAGCCGTTTGATGAAACGGTGGTTGATGACGTGGATGATGGTGATGAGCGTCCGGACCCGACCGCAGAAACTGCGGAAGATGTTGATGCAGATATTTCCTCCGATGACTTGATTTCAGTAATCGGTGAAACGGATACATGGTCAGATGACCCAGTGCGGATGTACCTCACTCAGATGGGCGAGATTCCGTTGCTCACACGCACCCAGGAAATTACCCTGGCCAAGCGGATCGAAGTGACCCGCCGCAAATTCCGTACCAAGTTGCTGGAATGCGATTATGTGATTCAAACGGCCTTCAAAATTTTGCGCCGTGTGCATGCGGGCGAATTGCCTTTTGATCGCACGGTGCAAGTTTCGGTGACCGACCGTCTCGAAAAGGAACAGATCCTCGGTCGCATCCCCCACAACTTGAATACCTTAACGGTTTTGCTCAAGCGAAATCGTCGCGACTTCCTCACGGCCTATTCCAAGAGCCGTTCGAAGTCGGACCGCAAGGCCGCTTGGTTGTCGCTCGCTCGCCGTCGTCGACGCAGCGTACGGTTGATCGAAGAACTCGGTTTGCGAACTCAACGCATTGAGACGTTGATTAGCACGATTGAGAAATTCAGCATCATCGTGACCGACTTGCAGCAAAAGATTGCCAAACACAAGGCCGCCCGCGGCCCGGCAATCGAGCGCAAGCCATGGGTCAAGGAAATGCGAACCGTTCTCATCGCCTGCCAGGAAACCCCAACCAGCTTGCGAAACCGTGTGAAGTACCTGAAAAAGGTCTACTCGGAATATCAACAAGCTAAACGCGAATTGTCGGAAGGCAACTTGCGATTGGTGGTTTCGATCGCCAAGAAATATCGCAACCGCGGCTTGAGCTTTCTGGACTTGATCCAAGAGGGCAACGCCGGTCTGATGCGAGCCGTTGACAAATTCGAATACCGCCGCGGTTTCAAGTTCTGCACCTATGCGACTTGGTGGATTCGCCAGGCCATCACGCGTGCCGTCGCCGACCAGAGTCGCACGATTCGAATTCCTGTTCACATGGTCGAAACGATGTCGCGCGTTCGCTCGGTGTCCCGCCAGTTGCTACAGGAACTCGGACGTGAGCCGACACTCGAAGAAATTGCTCGCAAGTCGGAAACGACGATCGAAGAGGCTCGTCGTGTTCTCGCCATGAGCCGCTACCCGATCAGTCTCGACCGACCGGTCGGTAACAGCGAAGACAGCCAATTCGGTGATTTGTTGCCGGACGGCGAAGCCGAAAACCCATCCTTGGGTGCCGCGCAGGAAATGCTGCGTGGTCGAATCGACAAGGTCTTGAAGACGCTCAGCTATCGCGAACGCGAAATCATCAAGCTGCGGTATGGTTTGGGTGACGGTTACAGCTACACGCTGGAAGAAGTCGGTCACATTTTCAAAGTGACCCGCGAACGTATCCGCCAAATTGAGGCGAAGGCAGTTCGCAAGCTCCAGCAACCTAGCCGTAGCCAGGAACTCGTCGGCTTCCTCGACTAGTCGCGCCAACGCCTGAGAACTTTTGAAATCCAAAACCGCCATGCAGTAAAATGCAGGCGGTTTTTTTATTGCCTACCCAGCTGGGAGTTCATTCGCAAATTACGTTTCCAATACCAGCAGGATTCCCACTGCCAACCCGAATACAAGCACGCAGCGCCAGCAAGTGAGTTTTCAAGCGCACTCGTCCTCGCCTCAGTACCTCATGATATCAGCACGCAGCGCAAGCAAGTGAGTTCTTTTGGGCGAGAAGAGGACTCACTCGCTCGCGCATCGTGCTGATATGATCGCGTCCGCAGTTACTGGATAGCTCTCCAAAATATCAGCACGCAGCGCAAGCAAGTGAGTTCTTGTACTCCAAAATACTAGCACGCAGCGCAAGCAAGTGAGTTCTTGCACGCGCGAATGGGGCTCACTTGTTCGCGCTGCGTGCTGGTATTATCGCGTCCGTAGCGATCGCCAAAAATCAAACATTCCCTACCATTCAAAGCCATCTAAATGCAAAAACCAGAACCCGTCGTCCTCGAGCGATTTCCTGTTCGGCTTGAGCCATTGACGCAAGTTCATGCGCCTGACCTCGCGAATGCAGCGCGTGACGGCGAACTCTGGAACCTCCATTACACGTCCGTTCCTGAACCCGGTGCCGAGTCGACCTACATCGAACAAGCCTTAGAGGGTTACCGTGCTGGCGCCATGTTGCCGTTTATTGTCCGCGATCTGCAATCGAACACGATTGTTGGGACCACGCGTTACCATGACATTGTGCTGGCGGTTGATCGCCTGGAAATCGGCTACACCTGGTATTCAAAACGCGTGCAACGCTCGGCCGTCAACACGACTTGCAAATGGTTATTGATGCGACACGCGTTCGAAGAATTGGGTGCCCAGCTTGTTGGTCTGCGAACCGACATTTTGAATCTCACAAGTCAACGGGCAATCGAGCGATTGGGCGCCCAGACAGACGGAGTCTTGCGCCACCACGCACTCCGTCGCGACGGCACCGTCCGCGACACCGTGATGTACAGCATTACTTCCACCGAGTGGCCAACCGTGAAGCAGCGTTTGGAAGGTTTTCTCCACGTTGGAAGGACTCAAACTTACGAACACTAAGGCTGACAGCAGGGGAAATTTTCTAAAAAGGGTTGTGATTTTTTAGTTTTACTATTGGAAAAAAAAATGGGGCGCTTAAAACTGCCATTGTAGATTGACCCCGTCGTCTTTGAAGTAGGATGGTGAAATGATCCGAATCGCTTTGGTTTTGATGGTCATTCAACTTACGTCGATGACCCCTCTTGCTGTGGTCGCCTATCAAGGTGCGGAAGAATCAGAAGGAAAAAAGGCGTTCGATTTTGACATTGCACTCGAGGCCACGCTGAAACCACTTCCAATTGTCAATTGCGAGCGCGCTGAGTTAAATTTGGGAAGTCTGGTTTCTGGTCAAAAAGGGAGGATTACTTTAGTAATTCACAATCCTCTCGATAGAGAAATTGAATTCGCAAAAGTAAGGACTTTTTGCGGGTGTTCATTGCCAAAATTGTCTGCAATGTCGATCCCTGCAAAAGGCGACGTGACTTTTTCCAGTAACGTGACCGTGCCCGAATCGAGTCTGAAAACAGATAGTGTTTTTAGTTTTGATTTGATCGACCATGAGCAAAAACCAGTTGTTCAAATTGTTCTGAAGTTCACAATTGCGAGTCTGTTGGCTGTCACGTCAAAGAGCGTATTACTAGAACTTTTGGACTCGGAACCAACAAAGCAGATATTTGTGCCTTTGGTTTTGACGGAACCCGTCAAGCTTGAGAATTTAGAAATCACGACGGACGATGTCCTCCGCGATGTTTTGTGCAAAACAGTTCTAGTCGACAATGTTCCATGCGTTCGGATTGTCGCGTCGCGTAATTCAGTATTGGATGGACCTGTTTATGGGGCGGTCAATATTTCTGACCCAATAAATAACAGAACTACAACGTTACAGATGTCGGTTCGCGCAAAACCGCCGGTTTCGATTGCTCCGACAGTTTTGTGGTTTCGAGAGGATGCGGAAAGGCCGGGATTATTTAAAGCAACGGCATTGATATCGACTGATCTGAAACAAAAGGCAAAGGATGAAAAGGTCATAATCAACAGCGAAGACCTACCCGAGGCTCCCATTTCCAGAGTTTTCGTTTCTTCCGACTCATTACGTGGTATCAAGAGCGAATTCAAGATGATCCGGTCCAATCTCGTAAGGGTGACTTTGTCCGTTGAAATTGAACAGGACAGGATCGAGGAATTGCGAGTTGCTAAAGATAGCACAAGCAAACTTAACTGGAGCATTCAAGTTTCAGATCAAGGGACTTACGATCAAAGTTCGATTTTTGATTTTCAAAAGTAATGTTGGTTCCAATGCAATTAAGGGAGTTGTGATATGAAGAGCTTTTAGTTTTTTCGCTTGCGTGCGTATTGTGTGGTTCATCGTCATTATTCGGTCAAGGTTGTTTCGAACCTGTGGAAGTGGATTGCACGACGCTTGTACCAGGCACTCTCTGTCCAGAAAAATTTTGCGTCGGCACCGGACAGCGTGGCCCTTATGGTAATTGGTGGTTATATGTGTGCGGTGGCTTATACGATCCTCAAACTGGAGCAGATTCTTCTGAAAATTCAGTTTGGGGAAAAACTCCGGCGGGTTCTGGTTTACCTGGTTGGAACTCTTGGACGAATGGTTCGGTTGTTAATTGCGGACAGTCACAAACCTGCACGTGTGAAATGCAATTGGCGCCAGATTTGGAAGACGTGAATTGCGAAGTTGGTAGTAGTGAAGACGTGCTATATGTGAATACTACACCAGTTGGCAATACAAACTGTACCGGGGCTGGGACTGGCGGCGGTCCGGGTTAAAAAAACACTTTTTTGCCACACTTTTCATCCGCATCAGCACAGACTTTGCTGGGAATTCTCAATAATAGGTGGATGTCATGCTCAGGCTTTTTGGCTCTATGCTGGTCGTCTTGATTTCTCAGGCTTCAGCAAATGCATTCCCAGGTCACTTGTACTATCAAGGCGACCAGCCTGTGTCACAAGTCCAGCATCAGGCCCTGAGCTTGTTGGAAGGATGCCTAAAGATGATTGAATCTGTTGAGATGGGAGATTTTCTACTCAGGGAAACCGTTACGTACGACACACTGGATGTGGTGAAGCCAAATGAAGCAGGCGAGAAGTCCGAACTGAAATCGCTGCATCGTTTTTCGTTTGATCACAAAAACCACAAGTATTTTTACGCAATTGACAGGTTGGAACACAAGCAGTTCTTTCCACCGGATTCGTCTCCTCCAATTCCGGATCAAATTAAGGGACGTGCAAAAGGCATCGTGGTTACCCCAAAAGAACGGTTCGGCAGGCCAATTCCAGGTGGAATTTACACAATTTCAATGTCCAAATCAATCGACCAAGTTCTTAGTAGCGAACTTGTTCCCGATCATCGTGTAGTAGGGCTTAAAAGATTAACATCGAGCCCCCTGTTTTCGAATCGAGAAAAATGGCTCACCAGCCAAATTGGACTGGCGACAAGTGTTACACGCATAAAACAACTTGATTCAGGCAATGTAAGGCTTGAATTCGAATTTGATCTCGCGGGCTCGGACGTCGGAAAACAGCAAACCATCATTGAAATTGACCCAGTTCAATTCGTAATCATGGAATGCTCAGCGAATGCGCTTGGTGTTCCGGTTTCAGGAAAATCTGGAGAATCTGCACTCATGGGCAGAATGCGAGTTGAATGGCAAACAATTGATGATTTGCCCGTACCCAAAAGGGCAATCTACCGAACGCCGCGCGCGGTGTGGGTTGGTGAAAGATTTACAGGCGCGATGGAGGAAGTTGTTTACGAATTTCACTGGTTTTCCGTAAACAAAGAGCTGGATCCGAGAATGTTCGACAAAAAAGTCTTGGAAAATGAAACTGAGTTGATTCGAATGACAGACCCAAAAGCTACTGGGGCGAAATCGCTTTTGCAAAGCCCGTAAATCATTGCCTGCAAAATCAAGGTGAATACCAACCCTGTCCCCACTCGATCGTGAGGAATTCCGAAGGCTCTGCGATCAGTACAAGACCAAGGACAAGATCTTGGAAGCGTTGTCGACTCGAAGGTAGTAAGTTCTTTGCCTGATTCTCACAGCTCTTCCTTGATCGTTTGGCGGGCCTCACTCAGCCAGGTGTCGGTGCTGGTCGCGTCGGTGGCGCGGCAGGTTTGCTCGAGGGCAAAGGCGATGTCCCCCAGTTCGTCTTGCCATTCGCCAATCTCGACATCTGGCGGACAGAGCAGGGCAAACTCGTCGATCAGCAGGACCAGCCGTAACAAGTGCCGGAAGATCATTCCCTCCTGCTTCTGTAGCCCTTTGCTGGTGATGTAGTTGTTGAAGTTGCCGCCGAATGTGAGCACCTCACCCGCCACCCAACACGGTCTGACCTTCAAATCATCAACGCCCGGGAAGTCGAATTGAAACAGCCGCTGAAGTTTGTGCGCCAACGTCAGAACGTGCGGAGGGCCATCGACAAAACGGTCGCGCCAATCGCGCGGATCTTCATCTTCCGCTGGACCTTGCAATTCGTCTTGAGTCGCGAGCCCGAGCTTCAACAGTTGCGGGTCGAGACGCGTTGTCGCCAGTGGGCCGGGGGGCATCTCTTGCAAATTAGGCACGTCCACCGCGCGTCCCATCGAGCCTGGCAATTCCAGCAGGCTTTCCATCGCCTGAATTTTCTCGTTCCGATCGGCAATTCCCAGGTGACTCATGAGAAACATCGCGTACAGCGGATGCACGCCCTTGAGTTGCAACAGTTTTTTAAGTTGTTCGGTCGGGCGAGCTTGCTGGGGACGATAGTCGGGCTCTTTGATCGGGTTGCCCCCGGGAGAAAGTTTTGGTTTGGTACTCGGGGTTGCTGCGGGGCTTTTTGCGGCGAGGGACGATTTTCGTTGGCCGAGGTCCAACGAGATCGGTGCGGTCCGAGTCGGCGCGCTTGTGGCTGATTCGTCTTCGCCCGAAATCGTCTCGTCGTCTTCATCGGCCGCCGCTGGCCCCTTTTGCTCGCCGGTCTGCAGTTGAATATCCACCGGCGGGCGTGGTTCCAATTCGACATAACCGGCGCGGTGCAGTGTGATCAGCATTCGATTGAGCTTTCGTTCGGCACGGTCAAACGCCAAGTCCTTCAAGAGCCGTTTTCCAATCAACTGCCGAATCAGATCGACGTCCGCGGAGGCATCGAGAATGTACGCCAGCAACCGCCAAGTCAGCGGTCCGCGGCTTTCCAAGTCCGCTGGTTTACTGGCCACGAGTTGGGAAAACTGAGCCTCGTTCCAATATTGAACGCCTTCGCGTCGACGCGGCATTTTCTTTTTGAGTTCTTTTCGTTTGCGGATCAGGTTCGGGTCCTTGGTATCCTCAGGAATCTGATTGATTCGTTCCTGAAAGCGAAGAATCTTGACGTCATCTTCATGGGCGAGGGCAAACACGAAACCTTGGTCATCGAATTGGGGACGTCCGGCGCGGCCAAACATTTGGTGGGCGGCAGCCGCGTCGATCAATTTTTCCTTTCGCGGCGGACCTTTAACAATCGTGGGCAGGACGACACTGCGCGCCGGCAGGTTGATGCCGGCCGCCAAAGTTTCGGTGCACACACAAACACTCAGCAACTTCTTCTGAAACAGATCCTCGACGATCCGTCGATACTTGGGCATTACGCCCGCATGGTGGACGCCCACACCCCGGATCAAGATTTGTTTGAGCTTTGGCCCCGCACCCTGCGACCAATCGAATTGTTCCAGTTCCACGCCCAACAGTTTTTGTTGCACAGAATCAACGACTTTTTTCCCCTTCAGCAATTCGGCCACCGTCCAGCATTGCTCGCGGTTGAAACAGAATACAAGCGCGGGGGTGAGCCGACCCTCCCGTTCGGCAGCAAACATTTGCTCAATCTGCTCGTCGAGGAGCAAATCGGAAACCCATTGGTAGGTCAGAGGGATTTTCCGGTCGAAGCTCTCCACGAGCTTTAGATCGCGATCGTGTCGCACCGCCAGCCAGCGGCTGAAGGCGTAGGCGTTTCCCACGGTTGCGGACAGCAACAGGGTTCGCACGTGTTTTGGCAACAGCCCGAGTCCGAACTCCCAAACGATGCCCCGTTCGGGGTCGTTGAAACTGTGGAACTCATCCATGACGACTGCCCAGACATCGTTAAAATCGAATGCTTCGCGATGCAGCAATCGGTTGAGCAGGATTTCGGCGACCACGACCTGGATTTTGGCCTGCGGATTGATTTTGCGATTGCCGGTGGCCAGACCGACGTCGTCGGGATGAAAGCCCCAACGAGCGGCCGCCGCCTGGAGCTCCCGAAATTTTTGATCGGTCAGTGCAATCAGCGGCGTGGTGTAATAGGCCGTCTTGCCCAAATGCAACGCCTCAAACATTGCTGCCTCGGCAATCAATGTTTTTCCGGTCCCGGTGGGCGCGCAAACCATGACGCCTTGGCGTTCGGTGAACCAGCTCAAGAGTGCCTCTTCCTGAACCGGATAGGGAGCGAAGGGCAATTGCTCAAAGTACTTTTCCGCGATCAAGTCGCGTTGTTTTTGTATGAGGTCCTCTGTCACAAGTCTCGTCCCACTAAAAGTGTTTCTAGAAAGCTCACGACCCGAACTTTGGCCCAAGGTCCTGGGGCTCGTTGCCGGAAAATCTTACCAAATTGCCAGTCCCCGGATGCCAGCACGAACCTCTCGTAGGCGAAATCCGTAACGCGAGCAGAAGAAAAAGCAGTTTGGTGCCCATTGGAAATGACCCGTTACAAATCTAGTCAGAAGAATCATTGGCGATCGTCTCAAGACAGCGTCAAGGCAAAACGTCGGCGGATCGTTCGCCGTCGGCGGATTCTTCGTCGCCGCCGCCCTGCAACCCTGATGGAATGGATTGGGCTGGCAGCTCTTGTCGTGAGTGCGGTGTTGTTGATGTGGCCTGGCGGTGGCAACCAGTTATTTCGTGCCGATAGTCGTGCTGATAGTCGGAACGATCCGCTAACTGCTGCGGCTTCGACTCTTCTTGCTCGTTGAAGGCAACGATATTCGCGGGAAGTGAGGCCGTGGGGGCCTGATCGACCGAACCTACTGAAGTAAATTCATCTACGTGATTTGGACTTCTTGGGTTAAAGTGGAGTGATCCATTTTGTTCCCAAGACGAGACATGAGCGAGAAATTACAGCCAGTTTCCGGAGCCGCCAGGACGCTCGATGCGCTCACCGGTTTGCGTTTTTTTGCAGCATTAGGAGTGTTTTTCTATCATGCTGCGTCGCAAATTTACGTCAAGTCTGATTTGTGGGCCGTGTCTGGCGCTGCCGTGAGTTTCTTTTTTGTGTTGTCAGGTTTTATTCTGACCTATGTCTACATCGAGCGTTTGCCAAAAATGGGAGTCGCTCAATTCTATTTAAATCGATGGGCTCGCCTGTGGCCATTGCATTTCTTTCTTTTGATCATTGTTCTTGTTTATCGTTATCCCACCGAATATTCCCACGACCAAGAATTATGGGGCAAGTTGCTGGCCAATGCGTTGTTGGTGCAGAGTTGGTTACCTTTCGAAAACTGGCCAACAACCTTCAATGGAGTGGCCTGGAGTATTTCGACGGAGTTTGGATTCTATTTGGTTTTTCCAGCGCTGTTGTTAATGGGGCGGCGTTGGTTTTTGTTGACCTATTTTGCCCTGATCGTGGCCATTGTTGCCGGACTGTATTGGATCAACGGATGGATTGCGACAGATGCTGACAAACCCTTTATCTTCGGCCTGGTTTATTTTCATCCCTTTTTTCGATTGTTGGAATTTACCAGTGGCATGATGGTTGGGCACGCCTATCTAATGGGATTCCATCGCGGTCTGGAACGATGGCCGGCTGTCGTTCACACATTCTTTGAGGTCGCTGCCATTGCCGCGTTGGGTTGGTTTTTTCTGGCCAGTATTAACCCCGGCTTTTTCAGTCCGAGACCAGGGATCTTCTCAAATTTTTGTGTTGTTCGGCAATGGGATTCTGCGGCCGCTTGGTTGACGAAGGGGGCGGGGGTAATGCCCGGTGCGGTTCTGATGATTTGGGTTTTCTCTTGGTCGCGGGGACCATTTGCCTATTTGTTTTCACGTCCGTTTGTGGTGTACCTCGGCGAGATTAGTTTCTCCCTCTACATGGTTCATTACATCGTGTTGAACCAGTTAGTACGGACAACAGGGCCTTCGCCGGCGCTTTACTTCATCGGATCTTTGTTTGTGAGCTTAGGCGTATCGTCGCTGCTTTATCGACTGATTGAGATTCCGTATCGCGATGGAATATTGGCTGCTGCGCGAAAGGACTTCGCAAAAGTTTGGGTAGTTTTGATGGGAGTTCCGGGTGTTTTTTGGAAAAATGGAAATGGAGTAGCCGGGGTTTTGGCCATTTTGGGCGGCATTGGATTGCTCCATTACGACAATCGGTTTCCCGTCGTCGCTCCCGCGCCGGAACAGACGGTTCGTCAATCGACTGAGAAATTTGCTGTCGCCAATAAAGGGATCCTCTTCTCGAACGAAGCCCGTTTGTTGCACTTGGAGATTGATCGAACCGCCGACCAAGGTCTGAGGTTGAAAATGATTTGGGAAACATTGCCCGGTGCCCGACGTCACCGCTTCGTGCATGTTAGTGCTGCCGACGAAAGTGTGCTGGGGCAGGCCAAAGCCGAAGTGAAAAAATTCCGCGACGCGCCACCTTCCAGTATTGTTATGGACGAAGTCGAGTTGACTCCCGATCAGTTGGTAGGCGGCAGTAAAGTGAGCATCGGCTTTTTCAGCAAAGAGGCGAGCACTGCTCAAGTTGAATCCGGTCCGCGCAGCATGGATGGATATCGCCTCGATGTCTATGACCTGACGAAGTCCAAACCGTTTGACTTGAGTAAGGCGTTTCAGTAGCTGTTGTTTCCACGGATTAAACCAAGTCGGCTTCGTAAAAAGCAAAAGTTGCCTGACGCACGGGCGCCAGTGGTTGGGACCCAGCAGAAGTTTTCGACGAGTTGCGCGGTCGTGCCGAGTCTCGATTGTTATTCGTTTGTTCGCGACGATCGCGATTTTCTTCGATCGCGTTTTGCAATTCGTATTGCCGAATAAGAACTTCAATCAACTCGCCAAACGAGCGAAGTCCAGTCCGTTGTTTCGCGGCAGACAGTTGTGGCATACGAAGCGGCTTGTTCATGTCCTATCCTTTCCTGAGTCAACACCAAAAACTTTCAATAGGCCAATGATCTGTCAGGGGGGTGACACGTTTGGTCGTCCAAAATGATCGAGGCGAAAAGTTTTATTGACGCCTCGGGGAAGAGCCGAGTGAGGCGGAGTCAATTTCGCGGGGTCTGGTTTCGCTTGAAACCCGATTTGGAGTGGAGAAAGCCGAATTTCCTGCCACTTTGACGCTGTGCGAATTTCCCGGCCCGCTTATCATTGAAAGAGGCGGCGAAACGAATTTCACGGCAGATTTTTTTGCTGGCAAATTTCCGTTGGACCAAAGGTGTCCGTGGGCGACAAGGAACGAAGCAAGAGAAGCGTCTTCATGAATGGTGCGAAGTCAATCGACGGCGACCGATTTCTCGCAGGGCGTCCGATGCGGCAGTCCCCCGCCAGGCGCGGGGTTCCCGCGTGGTTGATGTCATTTTCCCTGCACACCTTGATCCTCTCGGTGTTGTTCTTGATGAGCCAGGTATTTCAACGGGGCACTGATGTCGTTGAGAATCGTTCGGGAGGGATTTTGTTGGTCCAAGCGAATGCGGAATCGACCGAATACCTTTCCGAAGGCGATCGGACCTACGTCTCATCCACAGCACAGTCAACGGCCAATCCGCCGTCGCTGCCGACATCCGAGAGCGTTTTGGATTTGCCAGGGGTAGAGTCCAAGCCCGCTGAAGTTGCAGGTACTGGTGTCGAATCGATCGTTGGTACGCTCGGCGCGGACCGATTCGCGGACTCGACGCAGTCGAAATCCAGAGACATCGGCGGCAAGGTCACGACAGAAGTTTTTGGCGTCAAGGGAACCGGTTCGCAGTTCATTTATTTGTTTGATTGTTCGGCCAGTATGGAGGGATATGACGCAAAACCATTGCGAGCTGCCAAACGGCAATTGCTCTCCAGCCTCGATTCGCTAGGCCCCCTGCAGCGTTTTCAAATGATCTTTTACAACCATCAGACGAAGGTTTTTGCGCCGCCAGGCGAACGAGCAACCATGTTCTTCGCAGAAGAAAAAATCAAACGTCAAGCGGTTCGTTTTGTTGAGTCGATTCGAGGCGACGGCGGAACCGATCACCTTCAGGCTTTGAAGTTTGCTCTCCAATTTTCCCCCGACGTCATTTTTATGCTGACAGATGCTGAAGGCGGATTTACAGCTGCCGAGCTTTCACAAATTGCTGCTTGGAATCGCGGCGGAACGGTTATCAATGCGATCGAGTTCGGCGAGGGCCCAAAGACCAATAGTCGGGACAATTCGTTGGAAAGACTGGCTCGCGAGCACCAAGGCCAGTATCTTTACAAGAATGTCGCGACCATGGCCAATCATTTTCCCTAAACGCATCGACCTCAAATGTTTCCATTATTTTCATTGCGAACCACCTCAGCCCACGTTGCGAGCCAATGCGTTCTGATGAGTTTAGCCGGAGTATGCGGATGGTTATATGCCTTACAGAAGGTGTCGGCTCAAGATCGCGTTACGGTCCTGTTGTCCGACAATGTCCAAACTCATGTGCGTCAGGGTACTGTGATTGACTGGAAAGGTTCCGAATTGGAAATGGAGTTGTCGGGACGAACGACAACGATCAAGAACGATCGGATCATCAATGTTGAAACGACGTGGGGAACCGATCATCAGTTGGCTCGCGAGCTCGTTGAGAAGCGGCAGTTCGCGGCCGCAATAACGCCGTTGCGCAACGCCTTAGCGACCGAGTCGCGTGAGTGGGTGCGGCGAATCCAATTGGCCGAGCTGGTCCGAGTCTTGGACTTCGCCGGCTTGTCACGGGAGGCTTGCGAGGCCTACTTGTTGTTGCTTAAGAGCGATCCTGAAACTCGCGACTTTGCAGCGATTCCTTTGGCCTGGGTAAATACCACCACCGACGCGTCGACAGTTGAGCTGGCACGCCAAATGGTCGACAGCAATCAGTTGCCGATTCAATTGCTGGGTGCGAGTTGGCTGTTGACTTCGCCCGATCGCACAACGGCAATCAAGAAATTGGAGGGGCTCAGCCGTGATATTGACGTTCGCATTGCCCATTTGTCGACCGCGCAGACTTGGCGCACGAAAATTCTGGAGCTGGACGCCACGCAACTTGGTCGCTGGGAGCGTCAAATCGAGCGAATGCCAAAAGAGCTTCGTCCCGGTCCGTGGCTATTGCTGGGACAGGGACAATCGCGACTTGGACAAAACGATGAAGCGGTTCTCTCCTGGATGCACCTGCCAATCCTCTATACCCAGAATTATCGGGCTACCGCCAATGCCTTGCAGCAAGCAGCCACGGCGTTGCAAAATAAACAAGAAATGAAAACGGCCGAGCGACTGTGGAACGAATTGCTTTCTCAATTTCCGGATTCGCCGTGGGCAATCGATTCGCAAGCGGCACTTGTGCAAATTCAGCAACAACAAGAAAAACAAAAAGGACCTTAACCTTGCGACCAGCACTTTCGTGGACCGGAATCTTAAGTTGGATCAGCCTAAACCTCTGCAGTACCTGCAGCTTGGCTGCCGAAGGTGAGAAGCCAGTGCCGGAGAGTGCCAGCTTCTTCTCGATTGTATTTTCAGGTGGTCCAGTTGGAATTGTGATTACGGTGTTATTGCTGTTGCTTTCACTGACGACGGCCTACTTGATTTTCGATCACATGCTGTCGATTCGTCGTCGCGATTTGATTCCGGAGGGCTTGCCTGAATTGGTTCAGCAGGCACTGACGAACGGCGACATTAAGGCGGCCCAACAGGCTTGTTCGGATCGCCCCAGCATGTTGTCGTTTGTCTTGTTGCAGGGGATCTCCGACATTGAGTTTGGCTGGAACGCGGTGGAAAAGGCTCTGGAGGAATCACTGGCGGAACAGTCGGCTAGGCTGTTTCGAAAGCTGGAGTATTTGTCGGTCATCGCCAATGTTGGGCCGATGTTGGGCCTGTTGGGAACGGTGACCGGGATGATCATGGCATTTCGAAAAGTTGCCGAAACCCAAGGCACGGCGAGCGCGCCGCAATTGGCCGAAGGGATTTACTCCGCCCTGGTTACGACGGTGCTGGGTCTGATCATCGCGATTCCGGCGATTGGTGCCTTTGCTGTGTTTCGCAATCGTATCGATCAGTTTGTGGCTGAAGCGGCCTATCTCGCCCAGCATGTCTTCACGCCCTTGCGACGAAAAGCCAAACTTCGAAAGGAATCCTGATGAAGTCTCCGCGGTATTCGTTGTCGAGAAAAGTTGGAATCAATATGACGCCGATGATCGACGTTGTGTTTCTGTTGATTATTTTTTTTCTGGTCTCCAGTCACCTCGTGCGGCAAGAAACACAGATCGAATTGCCGTTGCCAATTGCGAAGTCTGCGAGTGAAGACAAAATTCTTGACGTCCCCCGAGTGACATTGAATGTCAAGTCTGATGGCCAGATGTTTCTTGCGGGGCGCGAAATCAACATTGATCGTTTAGAGCCGCATTTGCGAGAACTTCGCCAAAAGGAAGGCGATCAATTGGAAGTTCGTGTGCGAGGCAGTCGCGAGACGCCTTACAACTATGTGGAGCCCATCCTTGTGGCTTGCACTAAGGTCGGAATTTGGAATGTTTCGTTTGCGGTCTATAGCAAGGAACGTTCGCAATGAGGCGTCCCTGCACCTACCTGCGCCGCGATATTACCGGTTCATCGGATCAAGCCATGACGCCGATGATCGATGTGATCTTTCTGTTGCTCGTTTTTTTTGTTTGCACTGCCAGTCTACAGATCATTGAGCAAATCCTGCCCAGTCAGATGTCGTCGTCGCTGGGCAACGAGAAGGCCGACCCAGATACTCCTCCGCCCGAACAAATAGACTTTGACCAAGTCGTTATTCGGATCGGCTGGGACGAAAATCAGCCGAGCTATCGAATCAACAATACACCGATCGCCTCGTTGGAGTTGGTTCGAGAACATTTGCTGGCGATGGCAAAGGTCAAGGTCGATGTTCCGTTGGTGTTACACCCTGATCCTCCGGTGCCACTGGGATTCGTCATCTCGGCGTACGACGAATCCAAATTGGCAGGGTTTCAGAAAGTTTCTTTTGCTGTAAACCCAGCGAGTCGAAAATGACGAATCCCGCTCGTTTCGGACGTTTAAATTGCCAATTGCCGCATAGATGTCGGCGATCGTTCGGCTTGATTTCCGTAATCACGTTGATTTTCGTGGCCTTCGCTAGCGCTCTGTGTATGGAGTTGCACGCTCAAGACAGTCTCGATGCGATCAACGATGACCAAGCCATGGTTCAAGGGCTTCGCGATCGCGGTCTTCTGGAATTGGCCGATCGGTATTGCGATCAATGTTTGTTAAAGAAAGACCTGCCGAGGATTTACCAAGCGAACCTGGTGGTGGAAAAAATTCGCACTCAAATGTCCCGCGCCATTCAAACGCCAGTGAACGATCGGGCCAAGGCGTGGGAACAAGCACAAACGATCGGCAATGAATTTCTGCAGAAGGCAACCGCTGAACCTCGTCGTCCGCTCGTCGAAATTCAAATGGCCCTGGCACGCTTGGCCGAAGGCCGCTTGATCGCCGCCGAAAATCGAGTCGGCAAGGTTGATGAAGCGCTTCGGCAGAGGGGTTTGGAGCAGTTGCGTGAGGCGCGCAAACGCTTCGACACGAGCGAGAGAGAGCTCAAAAAGCAACTTCCTCAGGCGCCAACAAAAAAAACTGCAGATGGACGACTTACCAACGAACAGTTGCATTCCATTCTCGCCAACGTCCGCTTTCAAATGGCTTTGGCCAGCCTCGAAACAGCAAATTATTATTCAGCGGACGACCGCGCGAATCGCGTTGATGTCTTGACCGGAGTGGTTTCCGGTTTGGAGGAGATCTTGGGACAAGTGGATGCGAAGAACGCTTTGGCTCATGCGGCCAGGATCCGATTGATCGAGGCCCAACGGTTGATGGCAAATTTTGCCGCTGCCGAAAAGAATCTGGCGCTGGTTCCTGTTGCAGAATTGAACGGCGACAACCGACAGTTGTTTTTGGAACAGGCCTTTGATTTGGCCGTTGACGCAGGTAGGCCGGCTACTGCCGTAGGGCTTTTGGAAACCGTCGAGAGTTCTCCGGCGCTCAAGCCTTCGACGCAATTGGCAATGTTGCGGTTAATGTTTGCCATGGCGAATCAGGTCGCACCCGAACAAAGGTCCGCTTGGCTCGGGCGCGCAACAGTCCTGATCGCCAGAATTGACGCCAACCAAGGAGCCTATTGGTCGCGGCTGGCAGAACGCACGTTGTTGGCGAACTCGGGATCGGTTGCAGCGAGTGTTTTGGCAACCGAGCCCGCAATGAACTTGGGAACTGTGGAAATGGTAGCTCGCGTCGGCGAGGCTGCCTTGCGCGAATCCCGCTGGGCTGACGCGCGCGAGGCGTTTGACCGTGCCGGGGCCGATGCCCAATCGAATGAGAATTGGTCGGCAGCGTTCGAGTTCCGTTTCAAATCGGCTCAGGCGTCGGAAAAGCTCAAAGATTTTTCGACGGCGGCCTCCGGGTTAATGAGTCTGGTAAACGCGCAGCCCAAACATGAACTGGCGCCGACTGCCCATCTCCGTGCCATCTGGAGCGTCAGCCAAATGGCCGCTACCGATTCGAATCAAAAAGAGCGATTTCATAAATTGCTCGTGGAGCACCTTCGTGACTGGCCCAACAGTGAGTCCAGCAATCAGGCCCGGTTGTGGTTGGCTCGATTTCAGCTAGCCGACAACAAGTTTGACCAAGCCGTGGAAAATTATTTGCAAATTTCTGAAGGTTCAGCCCAAGCCTTACCGGCTGCTCGCGATCTTCGTTCGGCCGTGCCACGATTGATGCAAGAGCTGAAGTCGCAGCACAAGTCGGCTTCGACCGAGGCGGCACGCATTTCGAACATCATTGCTGTCCGCTTTGTGATGCAACCCGACGGCAGTTACAAATTAACCGATGCCGATTGCCATCTTCTGCTCGCACTCGCGCCGGTTGTCGCTGAATTCAAAACAATGGACCCGGTTAGGTTCGCACAAATTTTGGAGGCTGCTCTGCAGAATTCGGATGCCCAAAAGGCCGATTGGTATCGCCCGTTACTCGCTGCAGTGGTTGCCTTTTTATGCGGTGAGGAGAGCGAACAGGGTCGTGCAAGAGAGCTATTCGCCGAAATTGAGCGCGAGCCGGCAGCACTTGTTGTCCTGTTTGACTTGCAGAACAAGTTGGCAGCGAGCAAAACAGCGACAAACTATGAGCCGTGGTTAGTCAAAACCTCTACAGCTCTCGAGGCCACGGCGACAACCGATGAAGAGCGAACGAATTGGCAATTGGAACGGGTCCAAGTCCTATTTGCCAACCGACGTTTCCAACCAGCCACTGAAGTGTTGGCTCCACTCTCCAAAGCCGCGCCGAGTCGCGGCGATATTCAATTGCTGTATGCCCGGGCATTGGCCGAGTTGCCCGATCAAAAATCGGCCGCCCTCGACCAATGGCGGAGAGTTTCGGCCAAGGTTAAGGACCAAACGGAAGAGTGGTTTGAGTCCAAATATCAAGTCGCCCGTCTGCTACTAGAACTTGGGCAAAAGGAAAAAGCCGCTGAGTTGCTGCGTTTCTTGCAAGCGGTCCCGCCGGGGTGGTCGAAATCCCCCTTGAATAGTAAATTCGACGAACTTTTTGCGAAATGCAAAGAACAATAGCCAGCCAGACCTGTGTTCTTGGCTGATTTCAATTGTCCAAAAAAGCGACGCTATTTGACACCTTCGATGTTTGTTCAAACGGACGTTTTCTTTTTTTCCTTTCTAAATTGCTGGGCTATCGACAAAACAGGCAAATTTGGACGATGAATACCGGTATGGATACCGGGTTTTGAAGCGTATTGAATTCGCCGGGAGAGCACTGACCGTCGCCAATGAACAATAACGAAATCTATCTTCTTGTCGAGTTGCTGGGGAAAATATGCGAGGCCTTGCGAATCCCCTTTGATCGAACGCAATCGCTGAGGGCTGCAGTTGAGAATATTTCGGTGGACCCGGATTCCTTTACGAGTTCCAAATTTTTGCAGACCATCGGAAGTTTGGCCAACCTGAGAGCGCCTACCGAGCGTTTGACTTTGGTCGAGGTTCGGATGTTGGTGTCAGCGGGGAATCCTGTCGTGGCAATTCTGGGAGAAAGAAATCCGAAAGATTTAGAATCAAAAAGCGAATTGCGCTGGTTGCTGATAACGGGTGTTTCTGGATCGAGTTTTCACGTAGTCGATTCTAATGCGTCGGTACCGAAGAATCTCTCGCGGCGTCAGTTAGCAGCGTTATTGTCACTGAATGGGCCAGAGACAACGCGCGAATGGGTTTTGCCGCGTCCCGTCCTGCTCTCTGACCGAATGGGTAATCAATCGGATCCAGCCGTTGGCCCAGATGAGCACATCCGTCCGTTGACGCGATTGTGGCGACTCATTCGCCTGGAATGGTCTGACGTGGTTACGGTATTCATTTTTTCGATTGTGCTTTCTCTGCTGTCGCTCGCCAGTCCACTGGCTGTTGAGGCGCTCGTAAACACGGTAGCCTGGGGCCGTTACGTTCAGCCGATCATCGTGCTGTCGCTGATTCTATTAACGTTTTTGCTGTTTTCCGCGTTTCTCAATGCGGTCGTTGCATGTGTCGTGGAAGTTTTACAACGACGCATTTTTGTCAATTTAGTTGATGATCTTGCCTTCCGGGTTCCGCGCGTCGAACAAACCGCTTGGGATGGAAGTTATCCACCCGAGTTAATGAACCGCTTTTTTGATGTGATCACGGTTCAAAAAGCGGTCTCGAAGCTATTGGTTGATGGCTTTTCCGTAGTGATTCAAACATTGGTGGGATTGGCGGTTTTGGCCTTTTATCATCCGTGGCTGTTGGGATTCGACATCGTTTTGCTGATGGCCATGATCGGCATCATTTTCTTGCTGGGGCGCGGGGCCACGCAGACCGCGATCAATGAATCGAAGGCCAAATATGCGGTGGCGAACTGGCTGGAGGAAATTTCCCGTCACCCCACAGCATTCAAGTTGAACGGCGGACCGGAATTGGCTCTCCACCGGGCTGATCACCTAGTGCTTTCGTATTTGAAATACCGCAAGAGCCACTTTTCGATTGTCATTCGGCAAGTGATCTCTTCGTGGGTGCTTTATGCATTTGCTGCGACGGCATTATTGGGATTGGGCGGTTGGCTGGTTGTGCTGGGTGAACTCACGCTGGGGCAACTGGTGGCTGCTGAATTGATTGTGGTGTTGGTGGTCGGTGCATTTACCAAAATTGGCAAACAACTTGAGACGTTTTACGATTTATTGGCAGCAATCGACAAATTGGGCTACCTATTGGACCTGCCACTGGAGTCTCACAGCAAATTGCGATCGGTGACAAAGTCGCCGCCGAAAATCATTTTCCGAAACGTCTCGTTGTCAATTGATGGTGTTACCGCGCTGCCAGAATTCAGTGCCGAATTTCCAGCCGGTTCAACGACGGCCCTCCTCGGCGGCTTGGGTTCGGGGAAATCCATGGTGGTTGACCTGTTGACGGGAATTCGAGTTGCCAATGGCGGGACGTGGGAGTGGAACGAAATGGATTCGCGCGAATTGAGGCTGGAATCTCTTCGCGAGAATATCGGAGTTGCTCGGGGCAATGAAGTATTTGCCAGCACCTTGGACGAAAACGTCCATCTCGGGCGAAACAACGTGACTAGTGTTGATTGCCGAAACGCCTTAAGGATGGTGAAGTTACTGGACGAAGCGTTTGCGTTGCCGAACGGTTTGCTGGCAGAGTTGCAGACCGGTGGGAAGCCGTTGACCAATTCGCAGATATCGCGGCTGATGATTGCCCGCGCAGTGGCAGCGCGTCCTTCATTGTTGATTATTGATGGGACGCTGGACGGATTCTCTGCTCCACTTGTTCAAGAACTTCTGGAGTCAATCCAAAAAGAACTTGGGGCTACCGTAATCTTTGCGACGGTTCGTAAATCGCTGGCAGAACTTTGTGACCATACTGTTGAAATTGGCGATCCAGGTGAGTTAGGGGTTGTCGGTTAAGACTGGCGATTGCCGAAGCAATAGTGCTTTTTACACGGGGAATAGACGATGACGGAGACAACTGACATTCCGCGCCTACAGAGCGTCGCTTTGCCTGCACTCAAGCTAGTCCAATCCTCTGTTTGGATCAAAAAGTTCGGATACGGCGTGTTGATTGCGATGTTGATCGCGGGTGTCGCCATGCTGGCATTACCATGGCAACAGGCAATTCGTGGTTCGGGGCGTGTGATCGCGTTTGTACCGCAAGAACGCCAGCAACCCGTGACATCGTCAGTCAAAGGAGTCGTCGCGACGGTTGCCCCGAATCTGCGCGAAGGCGATTTTGTGAAACAGGGTGATATGATTCTGGAGCTGCAACCCGTTGCTGCCAATATGGCCGAACAAATCAACTTTCAACTCAACGACCTGAAGTCAAAACTGGAATCGGCGAAGATCAAACAAGAGGTCTATTTGCGCAACGTGAAAGACTACACGGACGCTCGTGACTTCGCAGTCCGCGCAGCGGAAGAAATGGTCCAAATGGCCGAAGCTAAACTTTCTTCCAAAAAAGAACTGGTCATCGGATACCGCGCTAAGGAATTGCAGGCGCGACAGAACTACGAACGGCAAAAGAGCCTGTTTGACAAAGGGGCAACGGCGGAAAAAGAGCTGGAGAAGTTGAAAAAAGACCTCGACGTCGCAGTCGCTGAATTGGCCAGCGCAGAGTTTGAAGTAACATCTGCTCATAAGGAAGTCGACGCCAAGAAACATGAATTGGAGCAAAAGCGCTCCGAAGCGGAAACGAAAATCGATTATGCCCGGGCCATGGAGCAGGATGCATTGGGGATGCAGGCGTCCGTGCAAAAGGAAATGCGGGAAATGGAAATCAAGCTCAGCGAATTCAAGCAATTCAAGATTACCGCGCCACGAGATGGCACCATCTATCGTTTGCCAGTTTTTGAACGAGGCCAGACGATCAAGGAAGGCGAATATTTGTTTACGATAGTCCCCGACTCCAGCGAGCGGGCCGTTGAGCTCTTTGTTGACGGCAACGACATTGCCTTGATCCATGTGGATGATCACGTCAGACTGCAATTTGAGGGCTGGCCCGCGATTCAATTTTCCGGTTGGCCCAGCGTCGCAGTGGGGACTTTTGGTGGTAAAGTCGCGAAGATTGATCCGACCGATGATGGCCTGGGAAAATTCCGAATCCAGGTGATTCCAGAACAGGATGCAGAATGGCCCACGAACCAATATTTACGCCAAGGGGTTCGCGCGAATGGTTGGGTAATGTTGCAGAGGGTAACTCTCGGATACGAAATTTGGCGTCAGCTAAATGGTTTTCCACCGGTGATTTCCAAAGTAGAGAAAGGCGACTCGAAACCTGAAAAGGTACCGCTGCCAAAATAAGAAAATGAATCGCCCGTTCACTTGGCCAATTCGATTCTCACTCCTGGTACTCATCGCTGTTGCCGGTTGGGGCTGTCGTGTCGACTCGCAGGATCAAGCGAGTGTGTTTCAACGATTTGCGGCCTTCGAACGCCAACCACGGCAATCCAAAAATTCCAACTCGGGGTTACAGGGGGCACGCCAAGCGCTGCCAACTCCCGTTGCTGAGGCGGACGATCCCAGCGAGTCCACCGGCACCACGGCGTTGACGTCCTATCAGGAGAACGGAGCCGAACCGACGGCATCGCCCGTTATCGTGAGCGGACAAATCGAAACCGAACAGCCAATTCTTCTGGAAGATGTTTTGACCTCGGTGGCGAGCCATTACCCGCTATTGATCGCAGCAGTCGCCGAGCAAGAAATTGCCGAGGGGAAAGCCATGTCGGCAACCGGCCAGTTTGACTTGCAAACCAAGGCCTCGTCGATCTCTCAACCGCTGGGCTTTTACAAAAATCAACGAGCCGGCGCCACGCTGACGCAGCCGATTTTTTCCAATGGCGGCTATGCCTACGGAGGCTACAAAATGGGACGAGGTGATTTTCCCACTTGGTACAAAGAACGCCAAACGGATGGCAACGGCGAGTACGCAGTGGGAGTGGCCATGCCATTGTTGAAAGATCGAGATATCGACAAACGGCGCGCCGATCTCTACCGAGCGAACTTGGACGTGAATTCCGTTGAGCCGATGGTACGGAATCAGCTGATCAGCTTTTCGCGCGAGGCAGCTTACGCCTACTGGTATTGGGTGGCGATGGGGCAATCACTCGAGGTGCAAAAGAGCCTGTTGCGCTTCGCAGAGGCGCGCGTTGAACAGATTTCCTTCCGCGTCGAAAAGGGTGACCTTGCCAAAATCGCCAGCATCGACAACGAGCGTTTGATTGCGTCGCGAAAAACCAAGCTAATTGAGGCGACCCGCAAATTTCAAGCTGCCTCGATCAAGCTGTCGTTGTTCCTGCGCTCGGCGGAAGGTGAACCTGTGCTGCCAGACGCCGGCCAGTTACCCAAGGACTTTCCTCCGTTGTTGGCTCAAGACCCTGCTGATTTGGACGGTGATTTATCGCAAGCCATCGCTGAGCGCCCCGAGATTCGGGAGATTGATTTCGAATTGCAAAAAATAAACATTGATGTTCAGTCCGCCACCAATCAGTTGTTGCCCAAACTGGACGCTGTGGTCGAAGGTTCGAAGGATACCGGGACGCCTGCCTCTTTAATTGAGGATAAGACTCCGTTTGAACTGGAAGCGGGATTGATGGCCGAGGTTCCATTACAGCGGCGGGACGCTCGGGGCAAATTGCGTGCGGCCCAAGGAAAACAATCCCAATTAGGGGCCAAACGCGAATTCATCATCAACAAGATTACCACCTCGGTTCAAGACGCCTATTCCGCAATTCAAAACGCGCGACAACGTTATGAACAAGCCCTCCGGACCAAAGAACTGGCCATTCAATCATTGGAAATTGGGCGACAACAATTCGGCGCGGGTGATATCGACCTGATCGTATTGAACATCTACGAGCAAGCCGAGACGGACGCCGAACTCCAAGTGATCGATTCGGAAGCCGAATACTTCGCCGCCCTCGCCGACTACCACGCCGCCCTCGGCCAAGTCCGCTAGTCTGTTACTGAAAATCGCGGGCACAGCCAGTATCCGGTTTTTGGATCAATACGCAAGCAGACGTTGGAGGTGAGGGGTTTGCACGAGAGAAATTTTTTTGCTGCATCATACCGTCTCCTTAGCTGTTCATTCTAAGGGACAAAACTTTTCGCCAAATCGGGGCCACCTCACGTTCCGTTGAAACCGTTCCGAAGGCATCCAAGGGAAAAGTGAAGTCACCAAAAAATCACTCTCCCGAGTAGGTCGAAATCCAATTTCAATTGCGATTCCTGGACCAGTCGCCTACACATACCACTCGATGATGCGGCAGCTGTATTTGTCGAGCTTGTTGCGGTCGGGGATGAAGTAGCGGATGCCAAAGGAGTCCACAACGATGACTCCGTGATCGCCAAGGCGGCGAACGTCGCTTTCGTCCTTGAGAATAAAGCTTGTCGGTCCACGATCAGTTTCCACCCGCCATTCGCAAGGCTCGGAGTTGCCAGAGACCCACACCACTCGCTGGAGAATCGGTACAAACTCACGCTTGCTCAGTTCGTTTTCGAGAATCTGCTGATTGATCTCCCCCAATTTCTGTGGGTCATCGATGCAGATTAATTCTCTCCCAGTGGCGTCAAGCAGGGCGATCCACTGGTGTGGGCGGGAAAGCGGGAACAGCCGTACTGGCGAGATGTTTTCAAATACATTGCCATGATCGTCGCGCACGTTGACTTGGCCCAGCGCATCGACGGTGAAGGAAATAGTTTCCAAGTCGATGAGCGGCTGCGGATTAAGGTTGGTTGCGTTGAGAGCGGTCATTTGGACGACTAATTTGGTTAATGAATATCAGCGAGAACCTTGAGTTGTGCCTGATGGAGGCGGGTATAGACTCCCCCGCGTTCCAGCAAATCTTCGTGCTTTCCGACCTCGGCGATGACTCCATTTTCCATTACCACGATGCGGTCCGCATTACGAAGCGTGCTTAAACGATGCGCGATGGCAATCGTCGTGCGGCCTTTGACTAGATTGTCGAGGGCCGCCTGAATTTCTCGTTCGGTTTCGTTGTCGACCGCCGAAGTTGCCTCATCGAGAATCAACAACCGTGGATCGGTCAGAATCGCTCGGGCAATTGAAATGCGTTGTCGTTCGCCCCCCGAAAGGCCTTGGCCCCTTTCGCCGACGACCGAATCATATCCGTCCGGGAGGCGACTTATGAAGCCGTGTGCGTTGGCCGCCCGGGCTGCGGCAATGATCTCTGCCGGTGACGCGTTGGGACGTCCGTAAGTAATGTTTTCCGCAATCGTCCCAAAGAACAAATAGGGCTCTTGCAAAACGATTCCAATATTCCTGCGGAATTTTTCAATGGTGAACGAGCGAATGTCGTGACCATCGACGAGAATGGCGCCCTCGGTCACGTCATAAAACCGGCAAACCAGGTTGACGAGCGTGCTTTTGCCCGAGCCGCTGGGGCCGACCAGGCCGATAAGTTCTCCTGGCTCAATGGACAGATCTACACCGCTGATCACCTCGCGATTGCCATAGCGGAATCGCACGCCACGTAACTCAAGTTTCCCTTGGACTTTACCGGGATCAATCGGTTTTTGTGGCTCCATCACACTGGGTTTATGGTCAAGGATTTCAAAAACGCGAAATGCAGCCGCCGCCGCCCTTTGAGTGTTGGCCAGCATCCGACTCATCGAATCGAGCCTTACATAAAACCGCCCGATATAGGCAATGAAAAGTGTCAATTTGCCGACGGTAATCGATTGATGGGCCACTTGCCAGGCCCCTACCACCCATAACAATAGAATTCCGATCTCGGTGAGGAAGTTTACTGTCGGTCCAAAGAAGGACCACAAACGGTTCACCCGGATGTTCGACTCAAGCACGTGTCGATTGGCTTCCTCGAAGCGTTCGATTTCACGATTCTCCTGAGCAAAAGCCTTGACGACTCGCACGCCAGGGATCGCATCCGTAAGCACGCTAACCATTTCACCCCAAGCATGTCCCGCACGAGCAAAGCCGTGGCGTAAACTCATCCGCACCTTTTGCGTCAGCCAGGCAATCAACGGGAACGGCAACAACGCAAACAATGCCAGCCAAGGATCCAGCTGCAGCAGAATCACGGAGGTCAGCAAAATCATCAACACGTCATTAATGAAGTCCAACAATTGCACCGATAGGAAATTGCAAATACGATCTGAATCGCTGCTGAGTCGCGAAATCAAATCACCGGTACGGCGGTTCCCGTAAAACTCCAGCGACATCTTCTGGAGATGGCGGTACGTGTCGTTGCGCAGGTCACAACTAATTTGTTCGCTGATGCAAACCATGACGTAGGTTCGTGCCCAACCCAGCCCCCAAGCGAGAGCCGCCGCCCCCAGCATTCCAGCCAAATAGGGAAAGAGTGCCGCAACAAAGTCATTGCGGACAAATTCTGACGTACCGTTCTGCCAAGGAATGAGAACCTTGTCGATCAAGGGCATTGTCAGATAGGGCCAAATCAATCCAGCCACTGTGGCGAGCAACGTCAAAACCACTCCTGAAACAACGATCCCCAGGCGATTCGTCGTGAATCTTGTGAGCCGCAACAGGCTCTTCGTCGGCGCGGGTGCGGCAGTCGGATTGCAATTGAGACAAATCGGATTGTCCGAACTCAACGTAGCACCACAGGACGGGCAAATCGTTTGACGGCTGGCCAATTCGCCGAGCTTTTGGCGGTCCCGACGGCTTTGAGCCGCGGCGTTGGTTGTAATGACAAGTCGGCTGACCTCGGGAGCTTTCGCTGCCGTAAAAGACCACGACGCCAGCGGCTGTTGACCTTCCAGAAAGACCAGATTCCCCAATCCGGAAAAAACGGTCGACCGCAATGCATGGTGATCATCCAAATTCCATATGCGAGTCTGGTTGGTTTTGTTTTGATGTTCGATTAACCGGCGACCGGTCAAAACCAGCAGAATGTCGTCAAAGAGCCGCTCGGAATTAATATCAAGGACAACAAACGACAAAACTTTTTCATCGCCAGTAAGAACACTCCGAAGTCGTTCGCCGATCGCCAGCGGCAGCCCATTCAGGTCGGCGTCGGAGGCGTTTTTGAAATCGGACATAGACTGGGTAACTCAGGGCGGATTGAATGACGATCAAAGCCAAAGTAATTTCCAAAGTAACAAGTTTGCTCCTCAATCCCCAGTGCGGACGGAAAATCGCCCGCAAGGCTTTTGAAGCACACGAATTGCTACTGCAATGTTTCGGTCTGTTTTGGGACCCCAATTGTAGCTAACGAAACGATAACGACGACCAGAGCAATCCCTGCTTTCGTGAGGTCATTCGGTCAGACGACATTGCGATTCGCGATTTGTAACAGAACTGTCTGGTTGCCCCATAAAAATAACGCGTCCCATCATTCAGTCGGATTTGTTGACAGGTACGGCAATTTGGGGGTTGGCTATAGCTTTTTGTCGTAACGAAACGATAATTGACTGCATCGTTGTGCCAAATTTTCCAGTTGCCAGCAGTCGCGAGACAATTGCATCGTCTGGAATGTTCCAAGCAAAATTCGCGATGTTACCTGGTCGGTTCCTTTGCTGTATGTTTCACGTTTTTTTTTTTGAACCCGCAGGAAAACCAATTGCGTATACTGGCGTCGTGGTCAATTCGTTTTGTCGGTTAGTCCTTGCATAAAGCGTATGTCTGAAGAACAAGTAATTGAGCCGTTGACTTTCCGTAAGATCAACGTATTGCGCGGACCTAACGTCTGGGCAAACTTTCCGGTCATTGAGGTGCTCGTCGATTTGGCAGGCCTCAAGGATATTTCGTCGGAGATGATTCCAGGCTTTAACGAGCGACTGAAATCGTGGCTACCGACGTTGATTGAACATCGCTGCAGCGTCGGCGAGCGGGGCGGGTTTTTCGAGCGATTGCGCCGCGGCACCTACATGGCTCATATTCTCGAGCACGTGGTGCTTGAATTGCAGTCGTTGGCAGGCAATGTCGTTGGGTACGGACGCGCTCGCGAGTTGGATGAAGACGGCGTTTATCGTGTCGCCATTGAGTATCAAAACGAAGTCGTTGGGAAGGAAGCAATTGAAATCGGTCGGCGATTGGTGCTGGCTTGTGTCAACGAAACGCCATTCGATGTTGCCGCCGAAGTTGCCCGGTTGCGAGATCTGGTTCATGAACATTGCCTTGGGCCCAGCACCCAAGGGATCGTGAAGGCGGCGCAGGCCCGTGGGATTCCCTTTTTTCGCCTGAACGACGGTAGCTTGGTTCAATTGGGGTCCGGTTCACGGCAACGCCGGATCTGGACGGCCGAAACCGATCGCACCAGTGCGATTGGCGAGTCGATTGCCCAAGACAAAGAACTGACGCGGAATCTACTTAATACAATTGGCGTTCCAGTTCCTGAAGGCCGCGTCGTGTCGAGCCGAGCGGACGCTTGGGAAACGGCCCTCGAGATCGGCCTGCCGGTGGTCGTCAAGCCACAGTTCGGCAACCACGGCCGCGGTGTCACGACGAACTTGTACACGCAGCAGGAGGTAGAGAACGCTTTCGACAATGCGTACAAAGAAGAATCCACGGTCATGGTGGAGAAATTCTTCGAGGGCTCCGACTATCGTATGCTTGTGATTGGCAACAACTTGGTCGCTGCGGCTCGCCGGGAACCGGCCCAGGTCATCGGGGATGGCAAATCGACAGTAAAAGAGCTCGTTGATCTCGTCAACCAGGATCCCCGTCGCAGCGATGGGCACGCCACGATTCTCAGCCATATCCCGTTGGATGACGTGTCCATTGCGATTCTGGCACAGCAAGGCTACACCGTCGATGCGATTCCGGAACAAGGCCACATTGTTTATGTGCGCCGCAACGCGAACTTGAGCAGCGGAGGAACGGCCGCCGACGTCACCGAGTTGGTTCATCCACAAGTCGCTGCACGAGCGGTTGAAGCAGCAATGATGATTGGCTTGGATATCGCCGGAATTGACATTGTTGCTAAAGATATTTCGATCCCATTGGAAGAACAGAATGCGGGTATCGTCGAGGTCAACGCTGGCCCCGGTTTGCGAATGCACATTCAACCGAGTGAAGGCAAAGGTCAACCGGTTTGTGAAGCAATCGTCGACATGTTGTTCCCTGCCGGAAACAATGGCCGCATTCCCGTGGTCGCCGTTACTGGCGTCAACGGCAAGACCACGACCACCAGATTGATTGCCCACATCTTCCATTTGTCTGGAAAACGGGTGGGCATGACCGGCACCGACGGCGTTTATTTCAACGGCCGCAGAGTCGATGACGGAGATTGCAGCGGTCCAAAGAGCGCAAAACGGGTTCTGATGAATCCGAACCTTGACGCGGCGATTTTAGAAACTGCCCGGGGCGGAATCATTCGCGAAGGATTGGCCTTCGATAAATGCGACGTCGCAGTCGTCACCAATATCGGCGAAGGTGACCATTTGGGGATCGCACATATCAATACTCCAGAACAATTGGCCAAGGTCAAACGGTGCATCGTCGACGTGGTGGCAAAAAACGGTCACGCAGTGCTCAATGCTGACGACCCACTAGTTGCCGAAATGGCCGCACATTGTCCCGGCCAAGTTCTCTTTTTCTCGCACTCGGCCGAACATCCTTTACTGGCCAAGAATCGAGAGAACCATCAACGGGTTGTCTTTACGCGTGACAACGCTATCATCGCCGCGCACGGCAACAGTGAATTTGTGCTTTTGCCGTTTGATCGGATTCCGATTACCCATAATGGCAAAATCAAATTTCAGATCGAAAATGCAATGGCTGCTGTCGGAGCTGCTTGGGCTCAAGGAATTCCAGCCGAAGTCATTCGTGCCGGCATCGAGTCGTTCAGTCCTTCCCAAAAGGGCTCGCCTGGCCGATTCAATATCGTGCAATACAACGGTTGCACCTTGATCATTGATTACGGCCATAACACCTCCGCGTTGAAGAGCCTTTTGGACGCTTTGGCGAATTTCCCCAACTCGCGTCGTTCAGCTGTTTATTCGGCGGCCGGCGATCGACTGGATAACGATATGATTCGCCAAGGCCAAATGCTGGGGCATCACTTCGACCGAGTGATATTGTACGAAGGCAATTATTCGCGTGGCCGCAAGCCGGGTGACATTGTACAACTGTTCCGCGAAGGACTCGCTCTCGGTGCACGGGTCAAAGAAAAGCAATGGTTTTCGACTTGGCGAGAAAGCGTACAGCAGGCTCTCGACTCGGCGATGCCAGACGAACTGATCTTGATCCAAGCCGATGTTGTCGACGAAACGATTGAGTTCTTCGGCAAGCTTCCAGTCGTCGATCTCTCGACAACGCAAGGCACTCCCAAGGCTAATACGCCGGGAATTTGAGCGGTTGCGGAAAGAAGATTTGAGGTTGGGCTGGGATTTCTGCGCGGAGCCGTTGTTTAAGGCAGCGCAACTGCTTGTGCAAGACCAACGATCGCAACAGAGCCGAGGTGAGCTTAATTCGACCGGTGTGGTGCGATGCCCATTGCTGCTAGTTCCGCGTGATACGAACCGACCGCTTCGTCGGGAACCATTTCGCCGTCAGCAATCAGCCGAAGGTGCCGAATAAACGCAAGTTGGTCTTCAGCCTGATTGATTCTCCGGCCGAAGAGAGCTGCTCGCGCTCCGTATTTCTTGGCTTCCGCGAGAAGCGTGAACGATTCGAGTGTCGAACCGGCGGAACCCCCCAAAATTCCAATAACGAGCGATGGGTCATACGCTGCCAATTCCTCCATCGCTGCGGGACCGAAGTAGGGTATCTTCAGAAACACCGGACGGCTGCGGCGCGGAATTCCCGCCAGCGCGCGAGCGATACAATCGTTCACATATCTTCCCACGTCGCCCACTGGATTCACCGGCGCGTTCGGCGCGAAGACCTCCAAGAAGTGCCGAAAGCCCTTCGTTTCCGCCTCGATGCGAAACTCTCGATAGGCAGTCAGGGCCTCGCGATCAAGACGCGCATCGTTGTTGAAGGTGATGGAGTAAAGTCCCAAATCGACGCCTCGTGCGCGCTCCTCCGGCGAACATTCAATTCTTCCACATTGCAACTGGTCAATCGTTGCGGTGCGGTACGGCAGCGACGTTTCGCGCGAGTACCCTCCGCTTTGGCCGCACCAAATATCGGTGGTGTCGTTCGCTCGGGCTGCCGGAGTGACTTGGCTGTTCGCGAACAGGCTTTCGTCCAAAGCCAGAATTTCGCTGGTGCTCGCACTCATTAACAGGATGTCGACTAAGCCCTGATGGACGATTTCACGGATCGTTTGCCGAAATTCCGGTAGCGAACGAAAGGGCTTTTGCCCCGGTGCCGCGTGAAAACGCAGTCCCGGCGCTGAAATTCCAAACCCCAAGTCTGGATCCTTCGCATCCGCTAGAATGAAGTCAGTACAGGAAGAGTCAGCGGCTATTCGCGCGAGCTTGATGTCCAGAGTTTTTGTGGGAAGCGAACGGTTTGCAATAGGATGAGGCATGGGCAAAGATTTTGATTGCGTGGTCTGCGGTTGTTGTACAGTTGATATTCTCGTCAAACCGATCGAGTTGCACCAGCCATTGAGAGCCGATCAGTTGATCGAAGTTTCGCCGATTGAGACGGCAACGGGTGGGATCGTATCGAATTCCGCAACCGCTTTGGCTCGCCTGGGAATGCGAACCGCAGTGGCAACGCTGGTCGGGGAGGATGATTGGTCGGCAATAATTCGAAGAAAGCTCGCCCATGAGGGCATCGACCTGAGTCACCTGATTACCCGTCCGGATTTGCCCACGAGCACCACAGCTGTGATGATCGACGAAATGGGTCAGCGAAGCTTTGCCCATTGCCCCGGAGCACCGCAAAAAATCGATCGGAAGTTTTTTCTTGACCAAATCGATTTTTTTGCGAGCTGCCGTGCATTGCTCCTCGGTTACTACTCGTTGTTGCCCAATGTTGAATCCGATTTGCCAGAAGTAATGCAGAAAATTCGCAGTGTCGGCTGCCTCACGGCGCTTGATTCCGCAGGAAATGGCGGCGACTCCAATATTCTGCGGCGCATTTTGCCTCACTTGGATTTGTACATACCCAGCTTTGGCGAGGCGGCGAATCAGACGGGACTGGATGATCCCCATGCAATCTTGAAACGCTTTCGAGAATGGGGGGCGATGGGATTGTTGGGCGTGAAACTTGGTTCACGTGGTGCGATCCTCAGTCCCAAGGTTGGCGAGATCCTGCGAATCGATGCCATCCCTCCGCCTGGTCCAGTGGTCGACACGACTGGAGCGGGAGACTCCTTTTACGCAGGGCTCATCGTTGGTTTGTTGAGTGGGATGTCCGTATTGGAGTCCGGACGGCTCGCTGCAGCAACCGGAGCTGCGTGCGTGACGGCGCTCGGAGCATCTGCCGGACTGCGCAATCTGAGCCAAACCAAACAACTCGCCGGACTCTAGTCCAATCGACCAAGGCGGCGCACAAAAAAACGCAGCCTTTTGAAGGGCTGCGTTGGATCGATTCAGACCAGTGCACGTGTCACTCGCCTCAAGTTACTCCCAAGCCAATTTCTAGTGCCAAGGAGCACGAACTGGGTAGATTCCGTATTGGTTTGTGCTGCCTGGCCAGTAAGGGGCGTTGGGGTACTGTCCCGAACCATTGCCGATCGGCGCTGGGTTCGTGCTGCCGAACTGATGATAAATCGGCATGCTCCGTGTTTGACCTACGCCCCAATTGTACTCAGATTGAAAGGCCGCAGTTGGTGGCACGACCAACGCAGTCGGTACACCCCAACGCCAATAGTTGTATTCGCCATGCCAAGGGTACTGCTGACCCATTTGGGTGTTCCATTGGTCTTCTCGCGAAGCATCAATTCCGTTGCGGCTATAGGCGTAGTAAGGATGTGGGCTGTAGTGATCGCGGGCGGCGTATCGTACCTGCTGAGGCAATCGTGGATAACTGCTGATCGTTGGCG